>Ga0070670_100000138_pt1 | contig 68361 bp, 62 predicted proteins | sample KBSS63metaG_FD_64665 | JGI IMG/M metagenome (GOLD analysis project Ga0070670, IMG submission 64665) | Switchgrass rhizosphere microbial communities from Kellogg Biological Station, Michigan, USA - KBS S6-3 metaG | ecosystem: Host-associated > Plants > Roots > Rhizosphere > Soil ... | reverse complement strand
AGCTGTACGCACGCCCCCTCACGGAGATCGATCGCCGGAATTGCGATCATCGAGCCGCACCGGCGAAAAAGGCGCGCAGGAATCGCAGGCCGGGCGCCGAGCTCTTCTCCGGATGGAACTGCACTCCGACGGTATTGCCCTTCCGCACGACCGCTGCGAACCGATCGTCGTCGTGCGTGCTCCAGGCGCGGACCACGGAATCATCCACTGGACGACAGACATAGCTGTTGGCGTAGTACGCGTACGCGAGCGGCGCGTCCTCGAGCAAGGGATCCATGCCCTGATCGATGGAGTTCCATCCGATCTGTGGTACGTGCCGCGCTCGGAGTCGCGTCACCTGCCCCGGGATGACGCCGAGCCCGCCGGCGTTAGGCGCGCCTTCCTCGCTCCCATCGAGGAACAACTGCATGCCGAGACAGATGCCGAGGCAGGGGAGGCCGTTTGCGAGCGCATTACGCACCGCGTCTCGCCCAGGCGCCAAGCGCTCGGCTGCCGCACCGAACGCACCGACCCCGGGAAGCACCAACACGTCCGTGTCCACGGCGCGCCGCGGATCAGGCTCGACGACTACCGTCGCTCCCGCCGCTTCAATGGCCTTCGCGAGCGAGTGGATGTTCCCCGCCCCGTAGTCGAAGATGGTTGCCCTCATGTCGTTGCGTTCGCGGCGACGTTCGATCCGCGATCAACGGTGTCCCGCGCGACGACGAGCGCCTTGAGTGCGAGCTCCATCATCGGCCACGGCCCGATCGTTATGCGCAACGTATCCCCGATGCCCCGCAGTCCGAGATAGGGGCGAACCGCAACGCCCCGTTGACGCATGAGTAGCGCGACCTTCGCGGCGTGCTGTACGGGTACGAGGATGAAGTTGGCCGCCGACGGATAGGGATGAAACCCGTGCGCACGAAGTGCTGCCGCGAGCCGCTCTCGATTGTCGACCGCCAACGCGGCCATGTCGCGCATCCAGCCGACGTCCTCCCGGAGCGCAGCGGCCGCCGCGCGTTCACCGGGGGCGTTTTCCTTGTACGGGCCGCGCACGCGCTCGATGTCCTTGATCAGTGACGCCGCGCCGGTGCCGTAGCCAATGCGGAAGCCCGCCATCCCGAACGCCTTCGATAACGTGCGCGTGACGAGCAGTCGCTCGTGTGCGGGCCCTTCGGCGATTCGTCCGGCATCCGTGAACTCGCCGTATGCCTCGTCGAGAATCACGATGCCCGGCGCGCGCTCGATCACTCGATCTACCGCTTCACGACTCGGTAGGGTACCGGTGGGGTTGTTAGGCGAGCAGATGTAGATCACCCGCGCGTTCGTCGCCAACAACGCATCGGGGTCGATGTCGAGTGACGAAGTGAACGACACGGGCGTCGGCACGAGCCCGTTCACTTTCGCGAACACCGGGATCATGCTGAACGTCGGGTCCGAGTACGCGAGCAACTCGCCGGGCTCCGCGAACGCGCGCACGGCGGAATCGATCACGTCGTCCGACCCGCATCCGGTGACAACTTGTTCGGGACGCACGCCCGCGTATTCCGCCAACGCATCGCGAAGCTGCCGCGTGTGCAGCCCCGGATAGCGCGTGATGTCCTCGCGGCCGCTGTTCGCAAGCTCGCGCAACGCTGCCGGCGGCGCTCCGAACAGATTCGTGTTATCGCTGAGGTCCGCTTCACACGGCGTGCGCTCAGTCGGATAGGGCACGATGTCGCGGATCGTCGCACGCGCCAGCTGCAGCGACTCGCTGACCACGGAGCTGGAGTTCGACCGCGTCACGCTGACGGCCTCCATGCGCGGGCTGCGGCCGCGTGTGCCGGCAACTGCTCTGCGTCAGCGAACACGCCGACATCCTGAGACAGGCGAGCGGCCGCCTCACGGTCTATACGCTGGTACGTCGTCCACCGCACGAAGTCGAGCGTACTCAATCCCGAGTAGGACCGCGCGAGTCCGCCAGTCGGAAGAACGTGGTTGGCGCCCGTCATATAGTCACCGAAGACGACGGAGCTCGCCTCGCCCACGAACACGGTACCAGCCGAGCGGACGTCGGCGAGCAGTGCGTCGGCATCGTGGGTGGCGAGCAGGAGATGTTCGGGTGCGAACTCGTTCGCGAAGATCACGGCATCCCTTGTTGTAGGCGCCGTGAGCACCGCGCCGCGATCGGCGAACGCCTGCTCGATGATCGTGCGCCGCGCCTGCACCGGCAGATGGCGCTCGATCTCCGCGACGACTCGATCGGCGATCGTCTCTCCGACTGCGACCAACACCACCGCCGCGTCCGGGTCGTGCTCCGCTTGGGCGAGGAGCTCGATCGCGATCCGCGTGGGATTCGCGTCCTCGTCGGCGATCACGAGAAGCTCACTCGGACCCGCGGGTGCGTCGATGGCGACGGCACTCGCGACGAGCAGCTTCGCCTGGGCGACGTAGGCGTTACCCGGGCCGACGATTCGGTCTACGCGAGGGATCGTCTCCGTGCCGTAGGCCATCGCCGCGATCGCCCCTGCACCACCCACCGCAAACACTCTATCCGCACCCGATAACTCGGCCGCGGCGAGCGTGACCGCGGCGGGCAGCCCGTTCGCGCCTGGCGGAGCGCAGATGATGACGTCGCCGACGCCTGCCACGCGCGCCGGGATGACGCCCATCAACACACTACTCGGATATGCGGCGCGCCCACCGGGCGCGTACACGCCAACGCGCTGTAGCGGATCGGGCCGTCGGCCAATGGTGACACCCGGCTCCGGATTCGTTTCCAGGCTCTGCGGCACCATCGCGGTATGCACGGCGCGAATGTTCGCGGCGGCTCGTTCCATAGCGGCTCTGACGGCCGGCTCGAGCGCCTGCAGCGCCTCGCGCCACGTCTCGCGCGGTACTTCCAACGACTTGAGACGCACCTTGTCATAGTCTCGCGCGAGCGCCACCAGCGCGGCATCGCCTTCACGACGGACGACGTCGATGATCGCCTCACTGGTCGTGCGCACAATGTCGTCGGACTCCGGGACTCGGTCGATGAGCCGTAATCGCTCGGTCGCGCTCAGCGCCGCGACAGGTCCACGGAATCGAATGCGTACTGCTGTGCCTACTCCGGTCATGGCATGAGCCTCTCGATGCGCGTGACGAGAATTCCTGCGCCGCCTAACGCCTTCAGTTGGGCGATCGTGCGGAAGATGGCCGCCGCCGGCACGACCGCGTGAACCGCCACGTGCTCGCCGCCGTTCATGATGTCGATGACCGTCGGCCCGTTCAGCCCTGGCAAGACTTCCTTTACCCGGTCGAGTGCGGCGCGCGGCACGTTCGCCATGACGTAGCGCTGGCCTCGTGCACGCAACACACTCTCGAGCGCGGCTGCCAGTTCGTCGAACGCGCGGCGCTTCGTCGAGTCGGCCGGTGAGGTGCCGGACATCCGCGTAACCAGGCGTGCCGAAGACTCGAGTACCGTCGCGACTTCGCGGAGCCCGTTCACCTTTAGAGTCGAGCCCGTCGAAGTGAGGTCGACGACGATATCGGCGATACCTAGGTGCGGAGCGATTTCCGCCGCACCAGACACTGGGACTACCTCGACGCGGCACCCTGGTCGATCGAAGAAGCGACGCGTCACGCGGGGAAAGACCGTAGCTACCCGGCCGCTCACGATCTGATCGAGTCGCTCGATACCGCTGTCCTCGCGTGCCGCTACGACCAGCCGGCAACGGCCGAACTCGAGATCGAGCCGCACGTCGAGCTCGCGCTCCGATTCGCACACGAGGTCCCACCCGGTGATACCGGCGTCGGCGGCGCCGTCGGCGACGAACTCCGGAATATCCTGAGCGCGCACGAAGATCGCCTCGTACTCGCCGCCCAGCGACGCAGTCAGTGCCCGCTCGCCACGAGCACGCACGGCGAGGCCCGCGTCTTCAAACAGATCACGCGTGTCTTCTGCGAGACGACCCTTGTTGGGCAGTGCGATCCTCAGCATGGCTGCGGTCGGTTATGACGCATCGAGAGGGGTATCGGAGAAACAAAAACGGCCCGTCGTGTGGACGGGCCGCGGCGTTCAGCGTACAGGGCGGATCGATCAGTGCTTCATCCGCTCACACGCAAACGGCCTCGGCCCGAAGGACGTGGCTGTGGTGCGTGTGGTGATGGACCGAGGCGGCGATCATGGGGCGGAACGTAATGGGGCGATGAACACGGCGTCAATGCGGATGCCGGTATGAAGGGTGCACCGAGTACCGCTCATGTGATCTCGTCATCGCCGGCCCTCGATTTGCGTTCCCGGAGCCATGTGAATAAATTCACAATGCTCTGAGACCACCCATTGGAGGTCTCGGCTTCATTCAAACGCAGCTATTCAGTACGGCTCTGGAGGCCTCAGGAAATGCGGTTTCTCGGATTTATGGTTGTGAGCAGCGCGATCGCCCTCGGTGCTTGCGGCGGTGGTGGCGAGAAGGCAACGGATACTACGACCGCTACACCCGCACCGGCCACGACCGACACGGCAGCATCGGCTGCAACGACGCCGGCAGCAGGGGGTGGCACGGCTGCGGCGATCACGGGCAAGACGCACGAAGTGAAGATGATCGGCGATGACAAGGGCTATCGCTTCGACCCGGCCGACATCACGGTCAAGGCGGGCGACGGCATCAAGTTCATCATGGTCTCCGGCGGCCCACACAACGTCGCGTTTGATCCGGCCACCATCCCGGCCGACGTCAAGCCGCAGCTGATGGCGAACATGCCGAACCAGCAGGCTGAGCTCTCGAGCCCGCTGTTCATGAACCCGAACGAGTCGTACACCATGTCGTTCGCGAATGTGAAGCCTGGTCAGTACCCGTACCATTGCACGCCGCACCTCGCGATGGGCATGAAGGGCACGATCACGGTTCAGTAGTTCAGCGACCCCGAACACCTCGGCGCTCTGCGTCGAGTTGGTACGAGGGTTAGATGTCAGCATGATTCCGGGGCGAGGACGCAGTAGCGTCCTCGCCCCGTTTGCTTGCCACTCATGAGCGCATACTAGCGCATAACGCGGCAGAGCAGCCCGTCGATGCCGTCTCGGTGCGAACGTTAGGCACGGCGGGCACCGCGCATGCTCATACAGCGCGTCGCGCCGAAAATGTGAGCCGCATCGGAGCCGGACTGTGGGTATTCGTTGGGGACTGTGTTGTCAATTCGCCGACGGCGGCGTGCGCTTCCGCCAGGCGACTCACCGCTATGTCGCGACGCTGGAGCCACCTGCTCGGCTCTCGTATCTGCGTGACATCGCGCGCTCGAATGCCATCGCCCTGGCGCACGCCGTCGCGCGCTGTGCCGAGCTCGAGATCGGCGCCTTTCGCATCAACAGCCAGATCCTGCCGCTCATTACACATCCAGTAAGTGGATACAGGCTCCAGTCTCTGGATGACGACGGTACTATCACTCGCTCGTTTGTCGCCGCCGGTGCGCTCGCCAGAGCGCTCGGCATTCGCCTGAGCTTTCATCCCGACCAGTTCGTGGTCTTGAACTCGACCCGCGATGAAGTCGTGATATCGTCCATCCGCGAGCTCGACGCACAGGCAACGGTGGCGAGCATCGTCGGCGCAGATACGATCACGCTCCACGTCGGCGGCATGACGGACGGGAAAACCGCTGCGCTCGCGCGGCTGGAGCGGAATATGGAGCGGCTCTCCTCCGACGCGCGGTCCCGACTCGCGCTCGAGAACGATGACCGTCTGTTCACGGTGCGCGACCTTCACCCGCTCTGCATGCGGTCCGGCGTGCCGCTCGTGTACGACGTACACCATCATCGCTGCAACCCGGACGGACTCGACGTAGAGACCGCGACTGATCTCGCGACTGAATCCTGGTCTGGACGCGAGCCTTGGATGCATGTCTCCACCTCCCGGGACGGCGCGAACGCATCGAACCCGCGGCCGCACGCGGATTACATCGATCCCGACGATTTCCCTCCAACCTGGTTGGACCGCGACATCACCGTCGACATCGAGGCGAAAGCGAAGGACGACGCGATCGTCAGCCTGCGTGAGGCACTTCGCTCGCAACTACCGACGACCGATAGTTCAGGGCCAACGACATCCGCCCACGCGCGGCTTGCGCGCTGAACGCGCCCCTCCGATTATCGCCAACGCATGGTCGACACGATCACCGGAGCTGCACCGCGTTACACTCGCCGACGTCGCGCCGAAATGCGTGCGGCATGGGTCGCGGCGCGAACGAGAAACACGCTGCGGCATCCTGTACGCCTCGCGGCGATCTCCGGTACGCTGTTCACGGGCGCCCTCGTGCTACTCGTACTCGCGCCACGTGACGCGCGGCGGGCCTCTCGCGAGATCGCACCCCTCTCCACACGCTGGCGCGACACAGTCCCTTTACTGCGATCAGTAGACTCAACGGCGCATGCCTTGGCGGTCGCGGAATCGACTGTCGCCGTGCGGCGCGCGCTCGCGTCCCGTCCCGTTCTTGTTCCACGACCCGATACGCTGTCGACGGACATGGTCGCGAAGCGCAATGCGATCGCCGCCGCGAGCGCCGATCTTGCGCGCCTGCTCGACCGAGTGGAGAACTCCCCGCTTCCGCAATCGTACAGGGCACTCGGCGAAAGTCCGGCGATACGCGACGATCCTCGAGTACGCTCGTTGCTGGATTCACTCGCGGACGTCGAGCGCGAACGCGAGGAGTTCGGAGCCGGGGGTGGCGTCGACCCTATCTTCGTTGCGCTGACGGCTCGCGCGACCGCGATGGGAAGGTCGATACAAGCCGTCGCTGAATCGCGGCAGAGCAGTCTCCGTGATTCGCTGGCGCGCTTACGCCCCGCCGTGGTGAGCGCACCCGTCGTCGTTGCGGTGGACACGCTCGGCCCGTTGCAGCGGCGCGATGCGGAGCTAGCGCGACGCGACTCCGCGATCTCAGCTCTCGACGTCGCGCGGCGCGCCAACGTCATGACCGACCGCCAGCTTCGGGAAGCACGTGCGCGAGCGAACGTCGTCGCGCCTCCCATCGCGATCCTCGCTGCCGCGCTCGTGCTCGGTCTGACGCTGGGATTCGCCGCTGCCTTGATGATCGAGATCTCGAGGCCACGGGTCTCCGACCTTCAGGAAGCCGAGCGCGTGACGGGCGCGCGCGTGCTGGCCGTCGTGCGGCCGCGTGAAATTCCCCCCGAGCGCGCGAGGCGAAAGGCCGACCTTCGGTTGCCGCCACTCATCGACCCGACGTCCGACGCATACCGACTACTCGCATCACACGCGAGCGTCGTCGGATCGTCCCGCGCGGTGGTGATGATCACGGGCGACGTTTCATCGGTCACCGCGACCATCGCGGCCAACATTGCGGCGGTCTCGGCAAACGAGATGCGCAGTACGCTCCTCGTCGATGCTGATCTCGAGAACCAACCCGTCACGTCGGTGCTTCGACTGCCGCCGGCGGACGGCATCGCGGGATTGTTGAGTGGTGGCGGCGATCTCTCGCGGGTCGCGCTTCAGGCGTTGGTCGGTCGCGACCGGTTGCTCGACGTTGTGCCGAGCGGCAGGAACCAGCGCGGTCCGATCGCTACGCGCGAGGCACAGGTGCTGCGAGACGCCATCGTTCGCGCGGCACGCCACTACGAGCTCACCGTCATCGTTTCGTCATTCGCACAGGCGAACGATGTGCGGGTGGCACCCGCGGTACTCGTTTGCGCACACGTCGCTCATTCGCTCGTGAGCACGTTACGCGCGGCCGTGGCGTCCCTGCGCGACAACGGCGCGCAGATCATCGGCATCGTGCTATGGGCTGCCGATGCCCCGAGTCTCGATCCCCCGTGGATCTTCGAGAGTTGGTTCGCGAACGACCGTGCCGCGACCGACGCGAGCCTGATGGCTTCGGACCGTTGAGACGCGATGTGGTCTGACACGTTGTTGGCTGCTGAGCGGAGCCACCTCATTCGCGTCGTGCTCTGGGCTGTGACGTGCGCCGTGCTCGGTAGCGCTGTCGTCAGCACCCTCACGCTTCGCCGAGTTGCCGCGCCGATCATTCTCGCATTCGCGATTCAGACGCTCGCATGGGGCTCGGCGGAGCTCATCGTCGCGGCCGCACGCTGGCAGTCGCTCTCGATGCGCGACGTATCAGCGGCCACCCGTCTCGATCGACTCACGTGGTTCGCCGTGGGGCTGGACGTTGGAATCGTCGGAGTGGGCGCGGCGGCTCTCGTCGCGGCACGGATGTCCAACCGGAAACTGAACGTGATCGGTGCCGGACTCGGCATCATTGTACAAGGCCTGGGGCTCCTCGTGCTCGATCTCACATTTGCAGGGATTATTGCGCGATTGATCTAGCGACCATGGACGGCAGGCGTCTGCCCAAGGCCATGGCTGCGCGCTATGTTAACCATCCGCGCGTTCGAAGTTCTTTCGCCCACGGGGCGCCGCCATGACGAGTATCGGATACTCGGACCGCATCAACCACGCGCTCGCGTTCGCGGCGAAGCACCACGACCAGCAGGTGCGTAAGGGAACGCGACTTCCCTACCTCACGCACCCTGCGAACGTCGCCATCATCCTGACGCGATACGGCCAGGATGAGGAAACGGTGGTCGCGGGGATTCTCCACGACGTGATCGAGGATTGTGTGCGCGACGGGTACACGCGTGACATGCTGGAGAGTCGGGTGGCTGACAAGTTCGGCACCGATGTCCTGTCCACCGTGCTCGCGGTGACGAGCCGCAAGTACGACGACGACGGCACCGAAATGTCGTCCGAGGAGCGGAAGGACGATTACCTCGCGCGTCTATCCGATGCGAGTGCTCGTGCCTGTTGGGTCTGTGCGGCGGACAAAGTGCATAACGCGAGCACCATCCTCTCGGACCTCAAGCGCACCGACTATCCGGAAACGGTCTGGGGGCGTTTCAGCGCAGGGCGCGAGGCTACGATTCGCTGGTACCGCCGCGTGCACGATCGGCTACGCGACGTCGGATTCGATGCGCCGATCATGCGCGAGCTCGATGACGCCGCGCGCGATCTGGCAGGGTGGGTACCGGGAAGCGACGTACGGCACAACCCGCTTGGAGCCGAGACCGCGCGCGAGAGCAGCCAGACGCGCTACCCTCCGTCCCAACCTACTGACCGCAGTGTGAATCGTTAGGCTACCGCGACCGGTTCGCCCGACGGGTAGCGACGGGCAACGTACTGCTCGAGAATCTCCAGAAATTCCGGCACGATCGACCCGCCCCGGAGCGTGGTCGCGAGTTTCCCGTCGACGTACACAGGCGCCACGGGTTCCTCGAAGGTCCCCGGCAGTGAGATCCCGATGTTCGCGTGCTTCGACTCGCCCGGGCCGTTGACGACACAGCCCATGACGGCGACGCGCATCTCCTCGACGCCCGGGTGCTGCGCGCGCCAGACCGGCATCTGCTCGCGAAGGTAGTTCTGGATGTCCTCCGCCATCTGCTGGAAAAACGTGGACGTTGTTCGTCCGCAGCCGGGGCACGCGGTGACCTGCGGCGTGAAGTTGCGCAGACCGAGCGATTGCAGAATCTGCTGCGCGACCAGCACTTCCTCCGTGCGATCGCCGTTAGGCCTCGGCGTGAGTGACACGCGGATCGTATCACCGATACCCTCGGCCAGCAGGATCGACAGGGCAGCCGTGCTCGCGACGACGCCCTTCGTGCCCAGTCCGGCCTCGGTGAGTCCCAAGTGGAGCGGAAAGTCGCAGCGAGCGCCGAGCCGTCGGTAGACGGTGACGAGGTCCTGGACCGTCGACACCTTGGCGGAAATCAGAATGCGATCGTGGCCAAGCCCGACCTGCTCCGCCAACGCTGCGGAGCGAAGTGCGCTCTCGATCATCGCTTCGATGTAGACGTCCTTCGCGTCCCGCGGCTCGGGTGAGCTGGCGTTGGCGTCCATCATGGTCGTCAACAGATCCTGATCGAGCGATCCCCAGTTCACACCGATGCGAACCGGTTTGTCGTGCTCGAGCGCGACCGTAACGATGGATCGGAAGTTCTCGTCTCGCCGCTTGCTCCCGACATTGCCCGGGTTGATTCGATACTTTGCCAGCGCGCGCGCACACTCGGGATACTTCGTGAGCAGCAGGTGGCCGTTGTAGTGAAAGTCGCCGATAACGGGCGTATCAATTCCGCGGTCCGTCAACCGGGCGACGATTTCCGGAACCGCGGCTGCTGCGGCCTCGTTGTTTACTGTCACGCGGACCAGTTGAGAACCGGCGGACGCCAGTGCGGCAACTTGGTCCGCCGTGCCCACTGCGTCGGCGGTATCCGTGTTCGTCATCGACTGAACGACGACCGGATGCGGCGACCCGATTTGCACGCCGCCAACAGTAACTGTTACCGTATGTCTGCGAGTTCCGAACGCCACGACCTCTCCCGTCGCCAAATCCTGTCTAAACCTACCGTTCCAAGATACATCGAGCTGCCATGACCCAAGACGAGCACTACCCCGATCGGGGATACAACACCAAGGATGTCGAGGCAATTCGTGGCTCGGAGCCGCCCGTCAGGAAAAGCTTCAGGCGGCGGCACTGGGGGAAGCTGCTGGCTGCCACAATCGTGCTCGTGCCGATCCTGGGGCTCACGCTCTGGACTCTCATCGCGATGGCGTACACGTACTCCTCGGGCGACCGCGTTGGCTACGTCCAGAAGTTTTCCCAGAAGGGCTGGCTCTGTAAGACCTACGAGGGCGAGATCGCGATGGTCAACCTGCCCGGGCAGCTCGCGAACACGTTCCAGTTCACGGTCCGGAGCGACAGTCTCGCGGCCGTGATCAACAAGGCGCAGGGCCAACGTGTCGCGATCCAGTACGAGCAGCACAAGGGCGTGCCCACGTCCTGTTTCGGAGAGACGGAGTATTTCGTCAATGGAGTGCGCGTCGTCGGCCAGTAGTTGCCCGAACGAGGGGTAGGCCGCCAGCGACAAATTCCTTGCGATTCAACACAATTTGGCCAGGCTCGTATTGTTCAGCTGGCCAACCCGTCTTATAATGTGCCGCTCTTACCGATTGTCTCGGGGCGAGGGCGAGACCTAGCGTGGGGGGTCTGAGCGGTCCCGCGCGTGTCACTACTGTCAGGGCTCGGCGCGTTCCGCTCCCTCGACAAGTGTTCTTTCCTGGAGTCTGGAATGCGTACGACCGGCAAAGTGAAGTGGTTCAACGACGCGAAGGGTTTTGGCTTCATCACCCCTGACAACGGCACGAAAGATTGCTTCGTGCACTACAGCGCGATTCAGGGCAGTGGGTTCAAAACGCTCGCGGAAGGCGACGCAGTCGAATTCGATATCGTCCAAGGTCCGAAGGGTCCGGCCGCAGAGAACGTGAGTAAGGCCGGCGCCTGAGCGCTGGCCGGAGGCGGTAGTTGAAAGGCGGGCGCCCACCAGCGCCCGCCTTTCAGTTTCCCATCCGGTGCTAATTCTGTTCTCTCCTCCTCGGCGGTCGGCCTCGGCGACGGCGTCCCACGGTCTCGACAGCCGCGTCGAGACGCTCCGCGACCAACGCGCGAAGCGCGGGTTGATCAATGCTCAGCTTCGTGAATCGCCCAAGCTCGATCTGCTGCGCCCCATGCTCGATGGCAGCCTGCGAAAACCCGAGCACATTCGCGAGGGGAACACTCAAAGCGGCAGAGAGCTCACGCGCGAGGCACACGACAGCAGCCACGTCGGACGTAATTCGTCTGGCAATGCCGCGCCGCTTCCGCTCGACTCCCGGCAAGTGGTTGCGCGACAGAAGATTGTCAAGTTGCTTCGGCGTAAGATCGAGTGCCTCAGCGACTGCGGCGAGATCGTAGATCGGCATAGTTCCTCTCTAGAGAGGAATATAGTCTAGCACTTTCCATCTAGAGCGCGAGTTCGTCGCCGCCAAGCGCCTTACCGATCCACCACGAGGGCGCTGGAAGGCAGGCGTTGTCTGGCACGGCTGGTGCCTTTTAGGTCGGCGAATCAGTTAACGCGCAGTAAGGAAAATTCCCGGTAAACGGAGAAACTTCATATGAAGCGCAAATTCGTTCGCAGTGCGTTCATCGTCGCGGCGCTGTTCGCCATTACACTGCCGGCCCACGCCCAGCGTCGGGCCTCATTGGGCGTGGCTGCTGGAGCTACTTTCCCGGTTAGCGACCTCGGTGATGCGACGTCGACGGGCTTTCATGTGCTCGGAACGCTCGCGATCTCGGGAACGGCCAGCTCACCGCTCGGTTTCCGAGTTGATGGGATGTACAACGACCTTTCCGGCAAAAATTCCGGCTCGGATGTGAAGGTCTGGACGATCAACGGAAATCTCGTCTACGCGTTTCCTGGCGGCATGACCGCGACGCCGTATCTGATCGCTGGAGCCGGCTGGTACAACTCCAAGGCCGAGGGCGCTGACGAGTCGAGGAACGACATCGGCATCAACGGTGGAATCGGTGCTCGGTTCGCCCTGAGTGGCTTCAGCACATTCGCCGAGGTGCGATTCCACAACATCTTCTCCGATCCGAACTCGACACAGATGATTCCGCTGACGTTCGGAATTCTGTTCTAGGACTCGCGCTCGGGACAGCCCTAGATCGCAGGCGCTACATGAGCAGAGCGGCCCACGGACACGACTCTCCGTGGGCCGCTGCTGTTAGACACCGTCCGGTCGTCAGTCCGCGCGGATACTCAGCTCGTTGCCGCGTGCCGGCTCCCCGCCCTGCACCAGCGACGCGATCGCGGCATCGAGTTGCGCGCGAACGGCCCGCGGGCCAGTTCCCCCATCGACCTCGCGGCGTTCGACCGATGCCTGTGCCGACAACGCGTCGCGCACGTCGGGGCCGAACGCGGGGTGCGCGCCGGTGAACACCGACATCGGCAACGCATGCAACTCGATCCCGGTCTCTTCAGCTTGCCGGACGAGTTGCCCCACACTGGAATGCGCTTCCCGGAACGTGATTCCCTTCCCGACCAGATAGTCCGCCAGATCGGTCGCCATCATTGTGCTCGACACAGCGGCCCCCATGCGGGCTGTGTCGAAGGTCAGCTCGTCCAGCGTTCCCGAGACCGCCGGGAGCACCAGCAGCATCCCGTCCACAGCGTCGAACAGCGCGCGCTTGTCGTCCTGGAGATCCTTGTTGTAGCCGCTTGGCAGCCCCTTCAAGGTCGCCAGCAGCGCCGTCAGATCTCCGAGCATTCGAGCGCCCGATCCTCGGGCGAGCTCCAACGCGTCCGGGTTGCGTTTCTGCGGCATCATGCTCGACCCGGTCGTGTACGAATCTCCGAACCGAACGAACCCGAACTCGCTCGACCCGTACAGGATCAGATCCTCACCGAGCCTCGAGATGTGCGCGCCGAGGAGCGACAGGGAGAACAGCAGTTCGGCCACGAAATCACGGTCGGCAACGGCGTCGATACTGTTCCTGGAGATCGCCGAAAACCCGAGGCTCCCCTTGAGCAACACACGGGAGATTGGGAAGGCACAACCGGCGACGGCGCCGGAGCCTAACGGCAAAACGCCAGCCGAACGCGCGGCCGTCGACAGTCGGGCGCGATCGCGATCGAGCGGCCAGAAATGCGATAACATCCAGTGCGCCGCCGACACGGGCTGCGCACGCTGCATATGCGTGTAGGACGGCATGAGCGCCTGCTGATGCTCGGACGCCTGGCGCACCATGACATGCTGCAGGTTCCGCACTGCGCTGTCGATCGTATCGCACGCGTCGATGCACCAAAGACGCGTGGCGGTCGAAACCTGATCGTTTCGGCTGCGTCCCGTGTGCAGCTTCGACGCGACGTCGCCGACCCCCGCATGAAGAAGCCGGTCGATCATCGTGTGCACGTCTTCGTCCGTCGCGACGGGTGACTCGCCGGCACTGAACCGCTGGGCGACGGCATCGAGCCCCGACTCGATTTGCCGGCTCTCCTCGAGGGTCAGGATCCCGGCGTTCCACAGCGCGACGGCCCACGCCTTGGACAGGCGAATATCGAACGGCCAGAGGCGGAAGTCTGTGCCGATCGACCGATTCACGGCCTCGAGCGCGGGAGCGGGGCCCGAGCTGAATCTCCCGCCCCACAACTTGTGCGCCGGCGCGCCTAACGACACTCTCCGGGCCGGACCTGCCTCTGTGTCGCCTGCGAAGCCGGCCTCGCTGCGGCCGGCCTCAATGCTGCCTCCGCTATCGTGCGCGAATTCTCCCGTGACGACGGTGCCTGCCGGGTGCCCGCCTTCCGTAGCGCTCACGCGCCGACGAGCGCCGCCTCGGACGCTCCCTCGGCCGGCGTCGGCGGTTGAGCCGCGGCCATCTCCTGATCCTTGATGGCGCGAACGCGCATGGAGAGTCCGTACAGCCGGATGAAGCCGGCGGCGTCGCTCTGCTCGTACACATCGTCCTCGCCGAACGTCACGAACCGCTCGTCGTACAGCGCGTGCACGCTCTCACGCCCGATGACGGACGCCGAACCCTTGTACAGGCGGAGCTTCACCGAGCCCGTCACGCGTTGTTGGGTAACGCCGACGAAGGCATCATAGGCCTCGCGTTCAGTCGTCCACCAGCGGCCCTCGTACACGATGTCCGCATAACGCGGCGCGATCAGATCCTTAGCGGCCAGGGTGCGACGATCAAGGACGAGTTGTTCGAGCTCACTGTGGGCCGAGTAGAGCAGGGTGCCGCCCGGCGTCTCGTAGACGCCGCGCGACTTCATGCCGACCATGCGGTCCTCGACCAGGTCAATGCGCCCGACGCCGTGCTTGCCCCCGATGGAATTCAGCCGAGCGATGAGGTCGATCGGTCCGAGCTCCTGGCCGTTCACCGAGACCGGCGTGCCGGCAACGAATCCGATGACGACATCCTCGGGTGCGTTAGGCGCATCCTGCGGATCCGTGCTGAGCATGAAGACGTCCTTCGGGGGGCCCTGAGCGGGATCCTCGAGGACTCCTCCTTCATGCGAGATGTGCCAGAGATTTCGGTCGCGCGAGTAGATCTTTTCCTTCGTCGCCGCGACGGGAATGTTCCGGGCGGCGGCGTACGCGATCGCATCCTCGCGGCTGCGAATATCCCACTCGCGCCACGGGGCGATCACCGGAAGGTCGGGTGCGAACGCCATGTACGTCAACTCGAAGCGGACCTGGTCGTTGCCTTTGCCGGTGCATCCGTGCGCGAGCGCATCAGCGCCGACGGCCCGAGCCATCTCGACCTGGCGCTTGGCGATCAGCGGTCGCGCCATGGAGGTGCCGAGCAAGTATTTGCGATTGTAGATCGCGCCGGCGCGGAGGGTAGGGAAGATGAAGTCGCGAACGAACTCTTCCCGGAGGTCTTCGACGTAGCACTCCTCGGCGCCTGACGCCAACGCTTTCGCGCGCACGCCGGCCAATTCTTCGGCACCCTGCCCGATGTCGGCGGCGACGCAGATAACGCGCGCGTCGTACTTCTCGCGCAGCCAGGGCACAATGATCGAAGTATCCAGCCCGCCAGAGTAGGCAAGCACTATGGTCTTCATGGGCGCTCCACAGGACAAGATAACTATTCAGGTGTCATGCATAATTAACCACTTATGCGGGCGTCGTCAATGTCGGCCATCTACCGCCGCGCGCAGAAATTTCGGCTCGCGTAGGCTCAGTGGCGCGTTCACTGAGCCACGCGCGCGGCGTCAGATCTCGGCCAGCTTTCTGAGTCGCCGCTCGAGTCGCTCGCGCGCGGCGGATGAGCGACAGACCACGAGGATGGTGTCGTCGCCGCCGACCGTCCCGAGAACGTCCGGCCACGACTCACCGTCGAGTGCCGACGCGACGGGCTGGGCGCCGCCGGGCACTGTGCGGAGCACGATCATCTCGCCCACGCCGTCGACGCGAGTCAGAAGCTGCGGGAGGAGCGCGTCCAAGGCCGGGCGCGCAGCGCTGCTGAGCGTGCCATCGGCGACCGCATATCGAACTCCGTCGGGCGTGGGCACGCGCGCCAACCGCAGTTCGCGAAGGTCTCGCGAGAGCGTCGACTGTGTGACATCCCACCCGCGCTTGTGCAGCAGGACTCGGAGCTCTTCCTGGCTCCCGACCGGCTGATGTCCGACGAGTTCCAGGATTGCTGCCTGACGCTTGCGCTTGTCCACGCAGGTTCCTCCCATGAGTTGGCGGGACGATACCACGCGAAGCGGGCGAGCGGCAGGACACGCCGTGACGTCGCCAGATCGACTCGTTGCGTGTGCCGCCCGGTTGACATCACGCGGATGCAATAATATGCATTCGTTGTGCATAGAATCCCTGTTGGAGTTCTTGGCGCGAGCGGCTATGCCGGCCGCGAGTTGTGCGCCCTCGTTGCCCGCCACCCGCGGCTGGAGCTCTCGTTCGCGACGGCGAACGAGCAGCGCGGCCAGCGCGCGCGCCTTGGCGGCGCGGACGTGCGATTCATTGCGCACGACGATGCGCCGTTGGCTGATGCGCAGCTCGTATTCTCGGCGCTGCCGCATGGCGCGTCAGCCACGTGGGTGGAGCGCGTCCGAGCTGCGGGACCAAGGGTCGTGGACCTGTCGTCGGACCTGCGGCCCGGTCACGGGGCAGGGGCGATTCCCTACGGGCTCACTGAGGTCGCACGGGATCAGCTCCACGATGCGAGCGTCGTCGCGAACCCTGGCTGCTATGCGACGGCGATCCTGATGGCGCTCCTGCCCCTCGCGAAGCGCGGTCTCATCGCGCCTGGGAGCACCATTACCGCGACCGCCGCGAGCGGTGTAACAGGCGCCGGCCTCACCCCTCGTACCGATCTGTTGTTCGGCGAGGTCGCGGAAGACTTCAGGGCTTACGCCGTCGGGAACACGCACCGCCACCTGACCGAGATGCGCTCCGTGCTCGACGGCAATGGTGCGGATGCGGACCTCATCTTCACACCGCACCTGCTGCCCGTTGCGCGCGGCATCCTCGCCACGATCACCGTGCAGGTCACCGACCGACTCGCGGACCCGCTCGCGCCGTGGCAGGACGAGTTCGGAGCGGAGCCGTTCGTGGAAATCGACGGCGAGCCACCAACGCTCCGCGATGTCGTCCGTCGCAACGTCGTACGTATCTCCGCGCATCACGCGGCTGGCGTGCGTCAGCCGACGCTCATCGTGTTGTCAGCGATCGACAACCTCGTGAAAGGGGCGGCGGGGCAGGCGGTGCAGAACGCGAACGTAGTGCTCGGGCTGGACGAGCCAGCCGGACTCCCCTTATGACGCGCGTCTTAAAGATCGGCGGGCGAGCGCAATCAGATGCGGGCCTTGCGCCGGCGATACGGCATGCGGCCAACAACGGTCGCGTCGTTATCGTGCATGGCGGCGGCGACGAGGTGTCGGGGCTCCAGCGACGCCTTGGCATGACCCCCACGTTTCACGGTGGACGCCGGGTGACGACTGCAGCCGACCTCGAGATCGTGCGGATGGTGCTGTCCGGAAGCGCCAACAAGCGTCTGGTTTCGACGTTTGTGAGCGAAGGAATTCGCGCTGTCGGTATTTCCGGCGAGGACGACGGCCTCCTCCGCGCGCGGGTCAGCTCGCGGGAGACGTTAGGCGAGGTGGGCGCGCCATCGCAGGTCGATCCGCGGCTGCTCGAGCTGCTTGTGAGCGCTGGGTACGTGCCCGTGGTCTCACCGCTCGCTCGAGACGAGGAAGGCGGCGCCACGTTGAACGTCAACGGGGACGATGCCGCCGCGGCCATCGCGGTTGCCATGGGCGCTGAGGAGCTCGTGCTCATCGCCGACGTGCCGGGTGTCATGGCCAACGGCGTGGTTGTGCCGGAGCTCGACCTCGAACAGGCCGCTGCATTGGTCGACAATGGAACGGCTCGCGAAGGGATGGCCGCCAAGCTCCAGGCCGCGCGACGCGCGGTGGAGCTCGGCGTATCGAGGGTCCGGATCGGGAACATCGCGGGGATCGAGTCCGCGACCGCGGGAACAGTGATCACACTTTCTACAACGACGGTCTGACAATGGCCACTATCACGACGGTCGCTCCGCCGAGCGCGGATGCGCTGCTGGGTCTGTACAAGCGCGCTCCGATCGAGCTCGTTCGTGGCGAGGGTGTCGAACTGTTCGATGCCGACGGTCGCGCGTACCTCGACTTCGCCAGCGGCATTGCCGTCAACGCGTTAGGCTACGCGGACGACGGCCTGCGTGAAGCAATGCACGCCGCCGTCGATGGATTGATTCACGTCTCGAATCTGTTCCGGACTGCGCCGGGCGAGCAGCTCGCGTCGCGCCTCGTGGAGCTGTCGTTCGCGGACAAGGTGTTCTTCTGCAATTCGGGAGCGGAAGCGAACGAGGGGGCGTTCAAGTTCGCGCGCAAATGGGCCCGCAGCACGGTCGGCGCCGCGAAGACCGATATCGTCGCACTTCGTGGCTCTTTCCACGGGCGTCTGTTCGCCTCGCTCGCGGCAACTGATCGCCCCGCGTATCGCGCGCCGTTCCGCCCTCTGGCCGGCGGAGTGTCGATAGTCGAGCGAGACATCGAAGATCTCGCCATCGTGCTCGACGCTGAGACCGTTGCGGCCGTCATCCTCGAGCCGGTGCAGGGCGAGGGCGGTGTGCGCGTGCTCGACCACGGATTCATCCGTGAGCTCCGCGCATTGACTCGCGAGCGCAAAGTCGCGCTCATCTTCGACGAGATTCAGTGCGGCATGGGCCGGACGGGAACACTGTTCGCCTACGAGCAGATCGGTGTCGAGCCAGATATGCTGACACTGGCCAAGCCCATCGCAGGCGGCCTCCCGATGGGTGCGGTGCTTCTCAACGGGCAGATCGCGTCCACAATGAAGGCGGGCGAGCACGGCACGACGTTCGGAGGCGGGCCCTTCGTCGCGTCGGTCGCGCTCCACGTGCTCGAGCGCATTGCCGATCCGGCGTTCCTCGCGCACGTCAAATCAACGGGCAAGTTGATCGGTGAAGGGATCCGTGACATCGGCGAGCGAACGGGAAAAGTTCGCGCCATTCGCGGCACGGGTTTCATCTGGGGCCTCGATGTGGGTGAGGCTGCGGGTGATGTGGTTGCCCGTGCGCGAGAGGCTGGCCTCCTTTTGCTCACAGCGGGCGACTATACGCTGCGGATCCTCCCGCCGCTCGTGGCGTCGCGCGAGGACATTGCGCGAGGGTTGGCGATCCTGGAGCAGGTGATTTAGGCGACAACCCCGCACCCAGCGGATGCCCGCCGGGGGGCATCCGCGACGTCACTTCGTTAGGCACGATCGTCCGGCGCGACGCGGCACGAAACTCCCGCGTCACGCCGGACGATCGCGCTTCGACTGCCGCCGAACCGTTCGCGCTAGAACACGAAGCCGAACGTAATCGGAATGAATTGCAGCGCCTTCAGCTCCTGGCTATTGATGAACTTCTCTTCCGTGTAGACGTTGTTCAGCTTGGCTTCGATGAATGCTGACGCGCCGAACAGTTTCATCGAAAGCCCTGCGCCGCCGTTGATCGCGAACTCGGTATCGCTCTGGTCCTCGGCCCCACCAGCGCCGCCCGCGAACTTGGTCTTGACGTTGAAGCCCGCGATGCCCGCGGTGATGTACGGAGAGATCGGACCCATCGGGAAGGGAATCGTGATGTTCGCGAGCCCACCCAGGATCTGCTGTGTCATATCCTCGGTCGTCGTGACGGTGCCGCCGCCGGTACCGCCGGGCGTGAACGGCAGGTTTTCCTTGAGGTTGAACTTGTTGTAGTTGAGGTCCGTGCGCAGCGCGATAGGGAACCCCGGAAAGTTGAAGATCACAGACCCCTGGCCGTTCCAGCCAGCCTTCAGCGCATCCTTGTACGTTCCGATCGGTACACTCGCGCCACCGCCGAACGCAAACGAAATAGGTCGGCCAGAGCCCTGCTGGTTCATCCGCATCTGAGCGGCAGCTGGAGACGTCGCGGTCACCGCGAACGCCGACAGCGCGACGAGCATCGTGGTTCGCATTACGATCCTTCCTCCATCAAAGAACACCAGGAACACATTGGGGGCTCGCGGCGGACGTATGCGCCACACCCGCGAGCGGTACGGAATCAAGGCACCAGAGAGGAAAAACGATACCATGACGCCTATCCTCTCAGAAGCACGGGTCGCGGCGTGACGACCTATGCGTGCACATGGTAGATTCACGAATCCACTTCAGCGGATCTGCATGCTTCGTTCACGAGTCTTTTGGGTCGCCCTTGGACTGCTCCCCGCCGTTGCGTGCGCGCAGAACTCTCAGGGATCCGTGGCGAGCGCGACGCCGTCACTTCTGGTCTTCATCACTGTGGACCAGATGCGCCCCGACTATTTCTCGCGCTTCGAGCCCCAACTGACCGGAGGCCTCGCTCGGCTGTACCGCGGTGGCGCTTTCTACACCAATGCGTTTCATGATCATGCGATCACCGAAACGGCACCTGGCCATTCGGTGACGATGGCGGGACGATTTCCGCGGAGCACGGGGATCCTGGAGAACTCGCGAGGGGTGGAAGACCCGCGATCTCCCGTGATCGGCGGTGGCGCGATCGGCGCGTCGCCGTTTCGGTTTCGTGGAACGACGCTGATCGAATGGCTGCAGCGCAAAGACCCGCAATCCCGTGCGCTGTCCGTGTCGCGGAAAGACCGCGGAGCCATTCTCCCGATGGGGCGTGCGAAGCAGTCGGTGTTCTGGTACGCGGCGACCGGAAACTTCTCGACCAGCACGTACTACGCCGACACACTGCCGACGTGGGTGCAGCGCTTCAACGCGCGACGCATTCCCGCCCAATATGCCGGTAAAGAGTGGACGCTGCTGCTCGACCCAACGCAATACCCCGAACCAGACGACGTCCCGCAGGAAAACGCTGGCCGGGGCGGGACGACATTTCCGCACGTCGCGCCGGCTGATCCGGCGCAGGCGGCGAGTGTGTTCGCCGCGTTTCCGTGGATGGACGACCTGACGTTGCAGTTCGCGCTCGAAGGTCTCGAGGCGCTGAAGCTCGGTACCGGCCCGCAGACCGACATCCTTGCGGTCTCGCTCTCCACGACCGACGCGATTGGTCATGCCTATGGACCGGATTCGCGAGAACTGCACGATCAGATCCTCCGCCTCGATCGGTACCTCGGCGCGTTCTTCGACTCGTTGTACAAGGTCCGCGACTCGTCGCGCGTGATCGTCACGCTCACCGCCGATCATGGAGTCGCGCCATATATCGGTGTGAAGTCTCACGACCCTAACGCGGGAGCAACGTACGTTCGTGCCGCGCTCGACACGGCGTGGGCCGCGGAAGCGCGCGTAACGGCCGCGCTGCGCGATTCGACGCGATTCATCTGGGACACGCCCTTCCTGCTGGTGAACAGGAAGGCGCTGGCAGCGGGCCGACTGTCACCCGACTCTGTGATCGCGGCCTTTGTTGCCGCGGAGCGGAAAGTCCCGGGCGTGCTCCGCGTCGACCTCGTGCGTGACCTCGCGCGCGCCGACACAACGAAGGACGCGATCGCGCGTCGCTGGCTGCACATGCTGCCGCCAGAGCTTCCCGTCGAAGTCGTCGTCACGCTTCAGCCATACAATTATTGGGGGCAGGGAAACGCGACGCATGGGACGCCGCACGACTACGACGCGCATGTGCCCGTGCTCTTCTACGGTCCGCCCTTCAAGCCGGGCAAGTACGACGAGTTTGCGCGTGTCGTCGACATGGCACCGACTCTCGCCGAGGTGCTCGGCATAACGCCCCTTGAACGCCTCGACGGCCACGTGTTGCGCTCGTCCATACGCTAACGGCGTGACTCGACGACCGCTCCAACACGCGCTCGACGAGATCCGCTTCGGGCGAACCGGAACGCTGAATCTCCGTGCATCGCTGCCCACCGCCGTGGAAGCGGTGAAGCGCACCGAAAGCTGGTTGCGTATGAAGCAGGCCGAAGGGGCCCGTGAAGTGCTCGTGATCACGGGGCGGGGAAACCAGAGCTTCGGCGCAGTACCCGTCGTGCGCGAAGCCGTTAGGCGCCTCATCGCGTTCCTGTCGACGCGCGGCGTTGTACTCGAGCATAGTGAGCACTCACCCGGTTCGTTCGTGGTCCGACTCGCACCCCTGAGCGCGGCCACAGGGCGACGACCGCCGGGCGAGCCCGCGGTCATCGAAGCCCCACTCGACCCGCCCACGCTCGACGGGCTGACCGATACGACGCGCGATCAACTCCGGGTGCTTGCATCTGGAGTGCTGCAGGGCCTTGGTGTCCGCGACCCATCGCCGGCGATCGTGCGCGACGAAATGCTACGACAGTGCACCCTACTTGCCGCCGCGCTACCAGATACCGTCATCAACGCCGGCGAGCGCGAGATTCAGTTGCAGCGTGCGATCGCGCGTGCGATCGAGCGACTCGACGACGCCTAACGCTCCCTAACGAATCCACGACTCGACCCTCATGGCTGCCAACTTCGCGGTCCGCCTCCTTTCTCCGCGCGGCGCACTGACGTCCGTGCTCGCGCTCGCCATCGTTGCGGCGCGCACGCAGTCGCCGCCGGCCATCCCTGGGTATGCGGCGGCGAACGCCGGCGTGGAACGTCGGACAGAGACGGATGCGATCGCACTACCCTCGCCGACGAACGCGGCGGAGTATTCGCGAGCGCTGTCTCGCGAACCGCACATGTCGGGCACTCCGGCCCAGGCGCGCACGCGTGACTACGTCATCGACCGCATGCGATCGTGGGGTTTGGAGACCGAGGTCCGTGCATACGAGGTCTGGATGCCGCATCCGACGAGCATCCGCGTCTGGCGCGTGTCACCCGATGCTCGCGAGCTCGCGCTCGCCGAGGGGCCCGTCGCGGGCGACTCGACCTCGTCGATGCCCGAGGTACCGCCCATCAATGGCTACGGTGGGAGCGGCGACGTCACCGCCGAAGTGGTCTACGTGAACTACGGATTGATCGAGGATTACGCCACACTCGACTCGTTAGGCGTGTCCGTCCGGGGCAAGGTCGCCGTCGCGCGCTATGGCCGTTCATTCCGTGGGATCAAGGCGCGCGAGGCGGAACGCCACGGAGCGGTGGCGCTGCTCATCTACAGCGATCCGGCGGACGACGGCTTCGTCCGTGGGGACGTGTACCCCGCCGGTCCCATGCGGCCGTCACAGGGCATCCAGCGCGGCAGCGTCTTCAACGGCGCTGGTGATCCGACGACACCCGGCACGCCGAGCCGAGCGGGCGCGAAGCGCATCCCGCTCGCAGAGGCGGGCGTGTCGCGAATTCCCGTCGTCCCGATTTCGTACGGCAACGCCGCCGAGTTGCTGCGCGACGTTCGCGGCACGCGCATTCCACAGCCGTGGCAGGGTGGCCTCCCGTTCCGGTACCATGTCGGACCGGGCCCGGTCTCCGCCCGCGTGGCGGTAATGACCGACACGGCCACGGCGCCATACAAGACCATCTGGGACACGTTCGGGATCATTCGAGGCACCGAGTTTCCCGATGAGATGATCGTCATTGGAGGGCACCGGGACGCGTGGGGTCCCGGCGCCGCGGACAACGTCAGTGGCACGGTCAGCGTACTCGAGTCCGCGCGCGCGGTCGCCGAGTTGGCCAAGCGCGGCATTCGCCCCAAGCGCACGATCGTGTTCGCTACTTGGGATGCCGAGGAATGGGGGTTGGTCGGATCGACCGAGTACGTCGAGGACGACAGCCTTCGGCTGTTGCGCGGCGCAGTGGCCTACCTGAATCAGGACGTCGCCGCGCAAGGCCCCAGCTTCGGAGCCGGCGGGTCTCCGTCACTGCGGGCGACGGTGCGATCGATTGCGCGATTGGTCGCAGATCCTAACGGGAAGGGCAGTGTCTACGACGTCTGGCGACGCGCGTCGAACGTTGCGGACTCGGCCGAGCCCGAAATGGGCGACCCTGGCGGCGGCTCCGACTTCGCCGGCTTCTATAACCACCTCGGCATTCCGCACGCCGACTGGGGATTCGGTGGTGCAGGCGGTGTGTACCACTCCGCCTATGACAGTCGCCATTGGATGGAAACGTTCGGCGACAGCGGATACCGCTACCACGCGACCGCGGCCCGTCTCGGTGCAGCAATGGCGCTTCGCCTCGCGAATGCCGACATCGTGCCCTACGACTACGTCGAGTACGCCCGAACGATGCGCCGCTATCTGCCAGCCGTCGACAAGGGTATCGCGTCTCGTCAGTGGCGCGTCTCGAGCTCGGTGCTCGCAACCGCTATCGATCGTATGGAGAAGAGCGCAGCCACGTTCGCGGCGGCGCGCGATTCAGCGCTGGCGCGCCCGCTGGCCGCAGCCACACGTCGAACCACGAATGCCGCGCTGCTTCGCGTCGAGCGGGCGCTCACGCGACCACAGGGGCTGAAAACGCGCCCGTGGTATCGCAACCTCATTTACGCCGCGGACGAGAACAACGGATACGCGAACATCGTGTTCCCGTCGGTGAACGAGGCCATACGAACTGGTGACGCTACGCTGGTACAGGGGGAGATCGAAGATCTGGCGCGACGCTTCGACGCGGCTACGGCGGCGCTCGACGACGCGACGCAATCGGTTCGGCGTTAGGTGACGCACACGCGGCGGACCGCTCACGCTCCAGCAGATGTTGCTGAGGACGCTCAGGGCTGCAGCGTGTACAACACGACGGCCGCAAACGCCAGCAACACGGCGAATGTCAGCATCCTCAATATGTCCTGATTCGGCAGAGCCGCGGCAGCGGCGGCGCCGCTCGAGCTGACCTGAGGGCCGGCAGGTGGCTCGACACGCGGCGCCCCGCCTGATTCGGTACGCTCACCCGACTCTGCTGAAGGTGGATTAACTGCTGCGGCTGCAGATGAATCCGCGATGTCACTGACCGTGGCGGCAACCTCCTCGCTCTCGGCTCTCGGCGACCCTGTGGATGCGGGCACCTCGCCTGTGATAGCGTCTGCTGCAGCCAATGATGCCATGTCCTCGAACGGAGGGGGCCCCACAGCGGCCTGCTCGTCTGGCGAAGGCGCAGTGTCAGTCACGGGGGGCGGGGACTCATCAATAGTTGGGATTCCCACGGAAGGCGTCCGCCGCTTAGCTACGTACGCACGTGGTAGCGGCCGCCCATCCGTTCCCGTCGCCGTCGGAACGCTGTTGCCCGCGTAGCGCGAGGGCGTTGACGGCGGCGTTCGACGACGCACGTGATGCCTTGGCGCTTCCACGTGACTCCCAACGATGTCGCGACTCTCGACGTCGCGGTCCGCAACCGCAGCGTCGCTAACGTGCTCCGTCGGGCTGAACGCGGTCGTCCCTATGCCGCCCCGCGGGTCTCCTGACCCGGGGACAACGGACGGCTCAAGCGGCAATTCCGATTCCGACGCCAGTGATTCCTGATGATGTGGTGCTTCGGCGGGACGGCCAGCCGCGAGAAAGACCTCGGCGAGATCTGCGTCCAGTTCGGCTTCGAACTCCGCGTCCAACGCGCGCTTCATCTCCGGGTGACTCGCTTCGACCCCCAGCATCTCGTCCAGTTGGCGCTCGAGGAGGTCGGTGTGCATCTCGCGGGAGACCGCCGGCGAGCTGGCAGTCGGTGCAATCAGCGGCGCCGAGAGCGGCGCATCCAGGGCTACGACGACCGTGAGGTCAACGATGGGGCCGAGCGCGCGAGGTGGCTCGAGGGCGGTGACAGCCGCGCGAGCACCGCGCGGCCTCAGAGGGCCGATCGCCCCGCTGCACGCGCAGCCGAGCCCCGGTGCGAGATCGAGCAGCACGTTCTCACGGGCGATGATATGCTGCGCGAGATCCGTGGACACATCGTCGCGCTCGATCTCGATGAGCGTGCGGGTGTCCGCGTCACTGCCGGGCATTTCGCCACTCGGTACCCCGCCAGCCAGCGAACACCAACGACGGCGGTCCGGCGGAACGATCGAGTCGAACACGAGCGGCTGCTCGGAGAGCGCGATCCCTCGCTCAGCGAGGTCGGCCAGAAACGCGTCGGGCGTTAGGCGCTCATCGATCGCCGAGTCGTTCGCGCTGGGGCACGAGCCGATGTACGTGATGTGTACTCCGCGCTCGCCGTACACGGCGCGGAGGTAGCGTGCCGTGGCCAACGGCGGCGCGACGAGCGAGACGAGGAACGGCTCGAGATCGGGGCCTGGCGTGAGCAAGCGTGACCGCGCGTACGGGCACACGCACATCACGGCTGGTCCTTTGTCTCGCGACGCGAGCTTCCGCATGGCCTCGGCGGCGATCAACTCGTCACCCCAACTTGCCGGTACAGCAACCGAGAATCCACGACGCAGACAGGCGTGCGACAACTGCACCGGCGTCGCCGGCGCAGCCACTAGCACAGCATCGTTGCCGATGATCGCCACCGCGGGAATCGAGCGGCGATCAACCGTTGGTGTGGAGGCGGGCATGTAGAGAGGAAGTTGCTGTTCAAAGCAAGCGTCGAACATACGACCTGTCCAGACGGAACGGACATTGCAGCTATCATCTTCTCGTCAGCTGCTGTGAGATATGAAGTTGCTGGATACAGAAGTGAAGCGACGGGACAAACGATTGCCGGCAGACGTAGCGGAAGCCGTCGCTGCGTACGCCGCGAAGGCGACCTGGCCCGCGGGGTTCGTCGTCTATCAGCGCGGCGCGTTTGCGGACGGAATGTTCATCGTCCTGCGTGGTCGTATCGTCCTCCGGAGTCGCGTGAAAGCTGGTCGGGCGTTCGTGCCAGCGCTCGCGCGTGAGGGAGAGACCTTCGGATGGGAAGGGCTGGCCGTCAACGCGCGCTACGCGACTGACGCACGCGCCGATGAGGAATCAGACACCCTGCATCTCAGCAGCGCTCGGTTCCGACAATTCGTTCGCGAGCGGCCACAGCACGCGTTGTCTCTCATGGGGCAAATGGTGGATGAGCGAACCGCCTTGCTCGAGAAGCTCCGCGAGCTGGCAACACTCAGTGTCGAACAACGCCTGATCTCGTCTTTGGTTCACCTCGCTCGTTCGCGCGTCTTCACAACTGACGATGGTCGCATTGCCTTGGGCTCGGCGCAGTACAAGTTGCTCTGCGAGCTAGTCGGAGCCACGCGAGAGTCGGTGTCGCTCGTGCTCACACGATTGGTCGCCGAGGGCCTTGCCGAACGCAGTGGCACCACGATCTACATTCCGTCGGTGAGCGCGCTCACTGAGCGGCTCGACAACAGCCGACTCGATGGCGAGGTCCCGCTGACCGTCACGGGCGAGATCCCCCTCGCCGTGCGCGACTAGTTCGCCCGGCCCGGCCCGGGGCCGGCAGCCGACACACCATTGCGCACAGACGCCGTCGCGCGCGGGAGTATATTGGGGCTCCCGCCTGGCCTCCCCGCCATTTACCACGGCGTATGTCTCGCGCGATGCCCAAATCCTCGTTCGTCGACGCAATCTCACCGGAGAGTCAGCTCGAGCCCGAAGAGCTCGTCCGGTACAGTCGGCATATTGGTCTGACGGAGGTTGGTGAGAGCGGCCAGCGTCGACTGAAGCAGGCGAGTGTGCTCATCGTTGGGGCGGGCGGCCTGGGCTCGCCCGCCGCACTCTACCTTGCTGCGGCGGGCGTCGGTCGACTCGGAATCGCCGATTTCGATGACGTCGATCTCAGCAACCTCCAACGACAGGTGCTCCACGATACGCACGGTATCGGCTCGCGAAAAACGGCATCGGCGCGCGCTCGGCTGCAGGCCATCAATCCGCTGGTGCACGTCGAGACGATCGACGCGGAGCTCACGGCGTCGAATGCGCTCGAGGTCATTGGCGCATACGACATCGTCATCGACGGCACCGACAATTTCAAAACGCGGTATCTGACGAACGACGCCTGCGTCCTGCTCGGCCGTCCGAACGTCTACGGCAGCGTCCTTCGCTTTGAAGGCCAAGCATCTGTGTTCGCCACGCCCAACGGACCGTGCTACCGCTGTCTCTTTCGAGAGCCGCCGCCTCCGGGGCTCGTCCCGAGTTGTGCGGAGGCGGGGGTGCTGGGCGTGCTTCCGGGTCTCATCGGCACCATCCAGGCGACCGAGGCGATCAAGTTGATCCTCGGCGCGGGTGACACGCTCGCTGGCCGACTGCTGCTGGTGGATGCGTTGCGAATGCACTTCCGAACCATCCAGCTTCGCCGAGATCCCGACTGTCCCGCGTGCGGCACGCGCGAGCTGACGGCACTGATCGACTACGACGAGTTCTGCGGAACGCCGTCGTCTCGCGATGCCACGCGCTCGGACACTGTCCGCGACATCACGCCGCGAGAACTGTCCGAGCGGCTACGTCGCGGCGACGCGATCGCTCTCATCGACGTACGCGAGCCGTACGAATGGCGGATTGCTCGGATCGAGGGAGCGCGCCTCATTCCGCTGGGCCGCATCGGCATGTCCGCGCCGGAGCTCGACCGCGATCGCGAGATCGTTCTCTATTGCCACCACGGGTCCCGGAGTCTTGCTGCCGGCGAGCACCTTGTCGCGCAAGGTTTTGATCGCGTCTGGAACCTGTCAGGAGGCATAGACCGGTGGAGCGAGGAGGTCGACGCATCCGTTCCGACGTATTGACGCGCGTGACGGATCGCGAGGGAGCGTGATCGCGCTCGTCACGTTCGTGCTCCTCGCATTCGTGCTCGTCGCCGCCGGCGTCCTCATGCTGCGCTCGCGGACGACGATGCGGGCTCACGCGGATGTCAGGACGCGCCTAACGCTGCGGCCCGATGGTATCATTTTCGGGGCCGCACCCATCGACCTGCCTGCGGAGGGCGGTGCCGCCGTGTTGATGCTTCATGGCTTCGGCGACACGCCGCAGACGCTCGGGTATCTCGCGCAGGCGATCAACGCACAGGGCTGGACGGTGAGAGCGCCGCTCCTGCCGGGTCATGGACGGACGCTCACCGACTTCGCCGCGAGCCGCGCCGACGACTGGATCGAGTCCGCGCGCGCGGAAGTGGAGTCGCTCCGGTCCCGCTACGAAACGGTCTCCGTAATCGGTCTCTCGATGGGGGGTTCGCTCGCGACGATCCTCGCAGCCGAGATGTCGGACTTGGCAGCCCTGGTGTTGCTCGCGCCGTACCTCAGCATGCCCACGCGGTTGCGTCGTGCCGCTCTCTTTCACCACGTCCTCGGCGTGCCGCTTCCGTATCTCCGCGGCGGAGGTGAGCGGTCCATACGAGACCCCGCCGAAGTCGCTCGCAACCTCGCCTACGGTTTCACAACACCGCGCCTCGTGTTCGAGCTCGCCCGCGTCGTCGAGCGCGCCCGCAAAGCGGCACCGAAGGTCTCCGCACCAACGCTCGTCGTTCAATCACGCCAGGACCATCGCATCCCGGCGGACGCCGCCGAGCGCGCGTTTGCCCTGTTCACGGCGAGCGAGCGTCAACTCGTCTGGACAGAGGGGAACGGCCACATCATCACCGTCGACTACGGCCGAGATGCGATCTTCGCCGCCGTCGCCAGTTGGTTGAGCACGCACGCTCCGCGGGGTCGCGAGGAACGGTCGGTCGGGTAAGTGCGACGCGCCAACGGTCCCCGTGATGGCCGAACGGGACGGCGGACAACGCCGTCCCGCCCGAGCATGGAACTCCGATAAAGCCCTGCCGTGATCAGGTCGTGACGCGGTCCTTCACGCCCTCGACGAGACGCTCGACTGCCTCGACACTCTGCTTCGCGGCGGTCGCGCCCTGCTGAAGTACTGCGTTGGCGACACGCTTGATGCGCGTTACGGGAGACTGCTTCCTGGCAGCTCGCTTCGCCGGCCGCTTTGCCGCTGACTTCTTCGCCTTGGAGCGCGAGACGACCTTCGGAGCGTTCTTTCGCTTCGTGCCAGCTGAGGCTTTCGTCGCTGGCTTCGCGCTGGTCTTCGTACCGGTCTTCGTGCTGGCCTTACTGGTCTTGCCTCGCGCTGCACCGGCCTTCGACGCTGCCGTCGACTTGCTGCGCGATTTCCCGCCTGACGACTTCGATGCTGTCGCCATCATTGAATTCCTCGAGGGAAGGTACAGGGCGCTTCTGCGCAAGATTCGCGCGCAGTGCCGAGCCCGATGACGTGGCGACGATAGCGCGGTTCTGCTGCGTTCGCGAGTCGCACTCCCGAAGTCGCATCGTACCCGCGCGGTGACATCGCAGAATCACTGGCTTCTTGCGGATTGCAACGTCGCCGTTGTGCGGGCTCGTGGTCGACATGAGCGGAGTGAGCATCGAAGAAATGGTCCCACGTGGCACTCCGTGACCGCGGTAAAACGTGATGCGGCGGCGCTCGATTGTGCCGGAATCGCGACCCCACCTGGACCCCTCGCAGTCGACAAAAAATCGCACTATCGGCAGATCGGCTCAAAAACTTGAACGCGTTGCCGCGCTTGAGCTTGCGATCGAACATCGAGCGCTCGTGACGCGGTGTCGGGGAACGCGACAAGCAGTTAGCGCGACGACGATCCGCAGGATGAATTTCCGGTCGTCACGGGTGCCGATTCGTGGGCGTCCGACCCGATGTCGCGTTCCAGTACGGTGTCGAGCAGGGTGACGGCGGCACAGATCGTTCGTCAACGGCGCGGGTGGAGCGGAACGGATCAGCCCGGTTTGTGCGCTCCAGCACAATGACTTTCGCACTGTGCGCCGGTCTCTGCCACCCTCTGACAGGTACTCGCTGAATGATTCGACTCCGCATTCTTCGCGTCGCCGTTGCGACGTTCGCGCTGGTTTCCGCGAAGGCTTCGGCCCAAGCCGGTCTGACGTCGAACGTCGCCAACGTGTCGTTGAGCGCCGTGAAGGCGACCTCGCTGACTGTCGCGGTGAACTCGGGGGGCACGCAGAGCATCGCGAGCATCACCGACAACGCCACGAACAACTTCCCGTCGGCCGTGAACATCACGACCAGCTGGGATATCAATCCGTCGGCCGCGTCGGTGTCGCTCGTCGGCTACTTCTCGAGCGCCGCGGCTGCACTCACGAACGGCACGTTCAACATCGCGACGACCCAAGTGAAGGGCCGCGTGACGACCGCCGCCACGCCGGGCGCGCCCGCATCGTTCACGGCGTTCACGCAGAGCGCGGTTGGCGGCGTTGGAACGGCGAGTGGGAGCCTAACGTTGTTCACCGAGACCATTACGGGGGCGAACAAGAAGTCGACCCGTACGATCGACCTCGAGTTGCAGCTCGATCTCACGGGGCAGACGACGACCCCTGGTACGTACACCGGCACGCTCAATCTTCGCGCGGTTACCCAATAGTGATGACGTGGGCTGGCGGAGCTCGATTCGCCGCAGTCGTGATGACCGCTGGTATCGTACGACCGATGGGGGCGCAGACCGTGCGCCCGGCGGTCGTCGAGTTTTCCGAACAGGCGCGTGGCAAGTTCGAGCTCGTCAACGAGACGTTGTTCCCGCTGACGGTGGTGCTCGAGCCGCGTGGTTTTCACGTGGAGCCGACTGGTGAGCTGATCGAGGAACCGCTCGATACCACGCGCATGCGGGTCAAGATCTCGGCGATGAGCTTTCGCATTCCACCGCGCGAGACCTACACCGTGTTCTACGAGGCGACCGCCAAGAGTTTTCCGTCGTGGTTCCTCATCAGCAGCACCCTAACGGGAGCGCGGACGCAGACGGGCCTCAATGTCCGCATCGAGCTGCCGCACGTCGTGTACATGCTCCAGCCGCAGCCACTGCGACAAGCCGACGTGATCGTTCACGCGTTCGACTTCGACTCGGCCGCAAAACGGGTTCACGTTGAGCTGGAGAATTCCAGCGCCGCGTTAGGGCGAGTGCTCAGCAGCGAGGTGAGCGTCGGCGGAAAAAAGCCGACCCCGGGCGGCGCGTTCCCACTGTTTCCACGTAGCCGCCGCGTGCTCGAGATTCCATGGAGTGATGACCTCACTCCCGAGAAACTCATTCTCCGCTTCGCGAACTTCACTGTGGAGGAGCGACGCAAGCGATCTGACTGATCAGCGTTTAGTCGCACCGCCACCTCGCCTCTCGTCGCCCATTCATGCGGTTCGTGCGGTCGTGCATTCCTGCGTTCGCCGGTTCGATGCTCCTCACCGGAGCCGCGGGCGCGCAGGCGGGCGTGCGATCGACTGTCAGTGCGCTCCCGACGGCGAGTGCGGAGATTACCGGGTCTATCGCAGTGAGTGTCAGCGCAGGCGCGATCCAGGCGCTCGGCAGCGTCTCGGACGACGTCGCCACCTCGTTCCCTTTCCCTGTCGGCATCACGCTCACATGGGATCTGCACCCGTCCACGGGGTCGGTGCAGGTGATCGGCTATTTCAGTGATCCGTCGGCGGCGATGACCAGCGGGCCTGCGTCCATTCCATCGAGTTGGCTCAAGGGACGTGTGCTGACGGCGGGAACTCCTGGGGCGCCGACGGCATTCACCGCGTTCACGCAGAGCGCGGTTGGCGGAATCGGCATGCCCGGGGGAAGTCTCTCGCTCGCCACGCAGCCAGTGCTGGGCTACAGCAAGACCGGAACGCTCACGTTCGATCTGGAGCTCCAGCTGGATCTCGTGGGTCGCGTGCTCACTCCAGGTGCGTACACAGGTATCCTCAACATTCGCGCGGTCACGCAGTGAACGTCACTGCGCCACTTACCGTCGTCTCGGCGACCAAGCGTTGGTCACGGACGCTGGTTGTCGCAGCGTCCATGGTGGCTGTGCCGACCGTCGTGCGCGCGCAGGTCTTCGAAGTGCAGGGTGGTGGCTCTTCGTTGTATCAGGGGTATGGCGGTGCACTCAACGTTTGGGGCGAAGGGTTCGAAGGGAACCTCGGGCTCGGCTATCTCGGCGGGTTTCGCTTCAGTGCGTTCCTCAAACAGCGGCTCGGGCGCGATACGTTGCGCCTCGGCAACGACGCGATCGCCGTCCGTTTCGCGACCGACGTATTCGGAGGTTCGCACGCGATTCTGTCGCAAGGTGCCGGGCTTCGCCGAGCGACTCGACGGTCGTCGCTGTATGCGTTCGCCGGTACGAGCGCGGTCGCGACGGCGGCGCCGTTCGTCAACGCACTCCATCAGGACAAGGTGATCGGTGTCGTCCAGGCAGAGCGTCTGCTATCACCCACGCTACGCCTAACGACGCACGCGCTGTTCTCGTCGCGCCAGACCGTTCTCGGGGGCATCAAGTGGGAGTCGCCCAGCGGCTTCGAAGCCGGCGCGACCGGTGGCGTCGGCGGGAACAAGCCGTACGGAGCGGCGAGCATGGCGATCAGATATGAAAAGCTGGACGTGCGAGCGGCATACGTCAGCATGAGTGATCGGTTCCGTCGAACCGGAGTGCCTACTCCGGCACAGAGCGAGGCAGACCGCGAGAACATCGTGGTCACGGTTCGGCCAGCACCCGGCTTCTCCTTCGGAGCTGGCCGTCAGCACTTCCGTCAGGACTCCACGCTGCCTAACGCTCCAGATCGCGCGATGCTGAACCAGGCGTTCGGATCGGCGCGATTCATCGGCGCGAACCTCGCGGCCGGCATCTTCGATTCACGCACGCCCGGGACGCGAAGTGTGAGCTCGTACTTCACGGCAGCTCGCGACGTCGCGAGCTGGCTGCAAGCCGATTTCTACCTGTTGCGCGTGTGGTCGCCGGCGCCGGCCCGTTCCACCACGCCTGTGCTGCACGTTCGCGAGTTCCTCTCACCGCGACTATCGGTGCTGCAGGTACTGACATATGCCAATGGCCGCACGTCCGTCTCGTTCGGCGGAGCGATGGCGTCAGGGCTGGCGTCGGTCGGTGTGGACTACCAGGTCGTTCACACACCATATCGTCCCACGCAGCCCTTCGTGCAGACGATCGCGCTGAACGTGCGCGTCCCGATCGGCGGCTATCGCGTGAACGCTGCCAGCTTCGTGATGCCCGACGGTCGGGTGAACTACACAGGATCGGCAAGCACGTTCTTCTACGCGGGCGACGTGCTCGGCGGGGGTGGCCACGCTGTGGAGATCAAGTTCGAGCGCTATATCGTCGAGGGGACGATCGTGAATGAAGCGTCTACTCCAGTGGACGGCGCAACCGTCGAAATCGGTGGCTCGGCCGTGGTGACCGACTCGCGCGGGCGCTTCTTCGTTCGGATGTCCAGCCGCCGCGACGTTCCGGTTCGCGTCTTGCTCGAGGAGTTCCTCGCCACCGGTCAGTTCGAGCTGGTCTCCGCACCCGCTACCGCGACGCCGCGCCTCGAGCGCGAGAGCACGCCACTTCGCATCATCGTGCGCCGCGTGCTACCGGGGAAGGCGACACCCGCCGCCCCGGCGGCTGTGCGACCGCCTGTCGCCTAACGACTAGACGGTGATGCCAAGTCAACGTTAGGTTGTGTCGAATCGAATCGGATGACCGTCGGAAAGGTCCACACCGAGATTTCGTCTCCGGTGCCGACAGTCAGGCGGTACTCGACCGGAATCGACAGCGACGACAACGCGACGGGCCGAGCCGACTCGACACGGAAATGCAACGGCGACCGCACAACCGAACGCGCGAGTGGCGCGTCGAGCGCCACGATCATTGTGCTGCTGAGAAGTTGCTCGAACGTGCCGTTTCGGCTTCGTACCCACACGCGCGCGGAATCCGTGGTCCACGCGGCTCCGAGCCGGACCTCGATCCGGGATGTCAGGTGATCTCCGAGCCCTACCATCGTTTCGAGATCGACCGCGGTGGACGTGCGACCGAGGACCGTCACACTCCCATCCGTCACTGCTCCACCAGCAACGGGCGACGCGCGTGGGGGCACCACCACCGTCAAAGCGACAGATGCCGGGCGTGTGCTCAACGACTGCCCGGCGATTGCGTCGGGGCACACAAGGATCAAGGCAATCGATGCCAGGGAAAGCACCAGCGCCTTCTGAGTCGCGATGGTCATGCCTAACCGTATCGGCAGAGTGGGATCGGGAAGTTGAGCGGCGGACCAGTCCACCGCGAGCCCCCGATCACGCTCCGATTGTGACGTAGCGCGACTCCCCGTGCCGGAGCAGCCAGAGATCGTCCCTCGACAGCCCGGCGTCGTCCCACGCCTCGAGAAGTTTCGCGGGTGGCTCATCGAGGGGCTCGTCCGTCAGTTTGAACGTTCCCCAGTGGATCGGGACCATGATGGTCCGCCGGTCGCGAGATGTGCCGGCAACCAGGTCCCGATAGCTGCGAACGGCTTCCTGCGCGTTCATGTGCACCGCTCGCATGAACCATCGCGGCTCATACGCGCCGATCGGGAGCAACACGGCATCGAACGGCCCGCATCGGGACGCAATCGCGGGGTACTCGGGGTGGTACGCGCTATCACCGCCGAAGTACAGCGCGAGATCGTGGGACCTCACGCTCCATGAACACCACAACGTGAGATCCCGGTCGTTGATGCTTCGTCCGCTGAAATGTTGCGCCGGCGTGCACGTCACCTCTACTTCGCCGGTCCGCATCACCTGCCACCAATCGAGCTCAACGATGTTGTGCGCGCCGCCTGCCCTAACGAATGCCGCGACGCCGAGCGGCACGACCCACGTTGCCTCGGGGTTACGTGCGACCAGCGCCCGAACGGTGACCTCATCGAGGTGGTCGTAATGATTGTGTGAGAGCAGAACGAGATCGAGCGGAGGCAACGCGTCGAGTGACACGGCGGCCGGAACGACGCGGCGTGGCCCAGCGAACGACACGGGTGACGCGCGCTCGGACCACATGGGGTCCGTCAGTATGTTGGTCGCGCCGAGTTGAACGAGCACCGTGGAATGACCAACCCACGTCGCGCCCAACGTCTTCGCGCGCGCGCGCGGCGAGAAGAACGACGACTGAACCAGCGGAAATGCTGATCGTGGAGGATCCTTCTCGCGGGGATGAACGACGCGATCGTAGAACATCCAGCGCAGTACGCCGCCGAGTCCGCGCGGCGTGCCGCCAGGCCACGGGTTGCGAAAGCCGCCGCCCGCGCGATGATGCGAGGGTCGTGATGATTCGTCGCTCACGAACTGGAGAATCGCCCAGGTGATGCGACAACGTCGATCGACATCGGGGCAGTCAGAGCCATGGAAGCGACCGAAATCGACGGCAGAATATTTTCGCGAATTGTTCGGAATGAGTTGTCAGCGTATTGCGTGATTCGCAACAATCGCCAACTTTCACGCCAGCGCAACGCGCGCGTGATCATTGCGTGAATTGTGCAGGCGAGTGGAGATCGGCCTTCTCACCGCGATCGCCATCCGGGGACGTCCGGTGAAAGGCCTCTCCCTCGCCGATCACACTCTGCCTGACGCGGCGTGCGACTCGCACGCACGGCAACCCGACGCCGTCAGGACGACGCATCGCCGTCGCTCACCGGGATGCCGCGGCGATGTTCTCGCTGACGTGATCCAGAGAGCGCATCCCCACCAACGCCGAGCTCACGCCGGGAAGCGACCGCACGAACGCGATTGCGCGCTGGGCATCGGTCGCGAGTGCGGGGAATGTATCGCGCAACGCGGCAGGCAGGTCGGTGGTGAGACGCGCCTGCATGAGTGTCGCACTGGCAACAACCGAGAGGCCAAGTTCCGTCGCTGCCTGTAACGGCGGTACGACGCGCCGAGTGCCGAGCCGCTGCGTCGGCGTCCGCACCGCTTCTGACATCGCCAGGTTCACCGGCATCTGTACGATGCGGAAATGATGATCCTCGCCGCCAACATCGCGAGCGATGCCCACGAGCTCAGCGAGGTCGAGATGTCCGCGCGCGTCCGGCGCCGTGCGCAATCCGTTCCACGTTGCGCATCCGTAGCATCCGATGTCTCCGCTCGCGACGCGCTCCTCGAGCAACGCGAACGCCCGTCGGAGGATCGTTCGGAATCGCGCGGGCTGTACTGAATCGAGTTGCTGTTCGGGGTTGTGCAGGTAATACACGTCCAGCGTGCGCACACCGAGATTCGTCTGGCTGAGTTGGATCTGGTGTGCGAGGAACGATGGCGAAAGTGCATGGCCGCCGCCCACGACGTCGTCCGCGGACACGATGCCCGTGTCGATGAACGTGCGCTGGAGATACGACAGGTACTCATCGCGCGTTGACGGCGCTGACGAGTCAAGCGGGATGTAGCCGCCCTTCGTACATACGATCACCTCATCGCGTTTGACGATTCCGTCAGCGAGGGCGTCGCGAAGTACCAGTCCTACGGTTCTCTCGGACCGTTGACAGCGGTAGTTGACTGACGAATCGATGATGTTGATGCCGTTCTCGAGAGCGGCGCGTAGAGCAGCGGCGTAGGTGACGTCATCAGCATCATCGCACTCGCCGAGGTATGTACCGATCCCAATCGACGAAGCGACGAGCCCGCCGCCGAGCGGGCGGAAGAAGTCTTCGACGAACTGCTCGCCGAACCGCCGCTGGAACCGCTCGGTGCCGGCGGCGGTGGCGCGCTGCTCCGTAGCGATCTCCTGGCTGCCTCGTCTCGTCATTGTTGGTGACGGTACGTAGCCCAGTAGCGCCGAGCAAGCCCCAACGCCAGAAACCAGTGTGCGGTCGTGGTTGTCAAGAGCGGAAGGTGCTTTGTACATTGAGGGTTCATTTCCCGGCGCCCTCGTGGGCCGGACCTCATTGTCGAGTGCTCGTTGCGACGCGGCAGATCGAAACCGGGACGGAGAAACGACGCGATGCCAGATTTTGGAAGTTGGGGAACGGCGTGGTGGAAACCGATTGTGTTCATCATTGTAGCCGGCCACCTCACGAACGTCTGCGTGACGCTCTTTTTACATCGGGCACAGACTCATCGCAGCGTCAAATTTCATTTTCTTGCGGCGTTCCCAATGCGCATCTGGCTGTGGCTGTCCACAGCGATCGTCACCAAGGAGTGGGTCGCATGTCATCGAAAGCACCATGCTTTCGCGGACCGAGAAGGTGATCCGCACAGCCCGCTCGTCGAGGGGCTTCGAAACATTGTACTCAAAGGTGCCTTCTACTACCGCGCAGCAGTCCGCCAACCAGGCGTTCTGGAAAAGTACGGCAAGGGAACGCCCAACGACTGGATCGAGCGCGCGCTGTTGAGCCGTCTCAACTGGGTCGGTATCCTCGTAATGCTCGTGGCCGATCTGTATCTCTTTGGTTTCTTCGTCGGCCCCATCGTCTGGGGTGTTCAGATGATCTGGATTCCCTTCTGGGCGGCCGGAATCATCAATGGAGTTGGCCACGCGCTCGGCTACCGCAATTTCGAGGTCAAGGACGAGAGCCGAAACATCTCACCGATCGCGATCTGGCTCGGCGGCGAAGAGCTGCACAACAACCATCACGCCGACCCGCACTCTGCGAAGTTCAAAGCGAAATGGTATGAGTTCGATGTAGGTTGGTTCTACATCCGAATCCTTTCGCTCATTGGCCTAGCGAAGGTGCAGTACGCCCGCAGCACAGGGCGCGCATAACGAATGCGAACACCGTCGCGCTCGGCGAACCTGCGTGCGTGACGAAGGCAGCAAGACGAACTGCGAAAGCAGAGTGCCGAGCGATCTCCGCCACTGGGTGTGAGTCGCTCGGCACTTTACGTTTCGGGGCACACCGATGCATTCGATGATCGCCATCGATTCGCCATAGCGGGCATCGCGAAAGATCGACCCGTACCGCCTCGACTCCAGAGTTTATGCCCGACGTGACTTGCTCGCGCTGCGGACAGACACGCAGTGGCTTCGAACGCCCTCCATTTCCCGGCAAGATCGGCGCACGCGTGGTGCAGGAGATCTGTCAGCAATGTTGGAGCGAATGGTTGAAGCAACAGACAATGCTGATCAACCATTACGGCCTCAATGTGATGGATCCACAAGCCCGCGCATTCCTCACGAACAACATGACGGCGTTTCTCTTCAAGAGCGGAATGGGCGAGGACGTCGACACGACGAAGAAAGGAACGATTCAGTGGTAGCGGCGCGGCCGCGTCGTCACGCGCGGTGGAGTGCGTCGACACGCGTTGTGGTCGCGATAATCGGCGTGTTTGCGGCCGCTTGCGCATCGTCATCGTCCCGCGCACCAACTTCTGGTGCAGTGGCTGCCGGCAATGCTCGATCGGTGAAGCGGTCGGCGTGGACCGACTCTGTGCTCGCGACGATGTCGTTGCGCCAGAAGGTGGCGCAGATGGTGTGGCCGTTCATGCTTGGGGACTATGCGGCAACGGACGCGCCATCGTGGACGCAGCTCGAGCGACTCGTCGTGCAGGAGCAGGTAGGCGGCTTCATCGTGTCGGTGGGATCTCCCCTCGACATCGCGACTAAGATAAATGCGCTTCAGCGCATGGCTCGCGTCCCGCTACTGTTCAGCGCCGACTTCGAGACAGGAGTCGGCTTTCGCGTACGCGGTGGATACTTTGTGCCGAACGCGATCGATCTTGGCGGAGCGACTGTCTTCCCGTTGCAGATGGCGCTCGGCGCAGCGCGTGACACGACGCTGGCGTATGACGTCGGTCGTATTACGGCGCTCGAGGGCAGGGCGCTCGGGATCCACGTCAGCTTTGGGCCGGTACTCGACGTCAATAACAACCCGGCCAACCCGGTCATTGGCGCGCGCTCCTTCAGCGAAGACCCTCGGCTGACCGCACGTCTTGGTGCCGCGCTGGTGCGTGGTGTCCAGGAGCACGGGATGCTCGCGACGGGAAAGCATTTTCCCGGTCACGGAGACACCGAGACGAACTCCCACCTCGAGCTATCGACGGTTACAGCCAGTAGGGCGAGACTGGACTCGGTAGAGCTCGTACCGTTCCGCGCCGCGATCTCCGCGGGCATCGGCGCGATCATGACATATCATGGCATCCTGCCGGCCCTCGACAGCAGCGGCGTGCCTGCTACGCTGTCACCGCGCGTGCTCACCGGACTTCTCCGGGACTCGCTCGGATACGGCGGTGTGTTGATCACTGACGCCATGGACATGGCGGGTGTGCTGCGCCAGTTCGGCGCCGCTGAAGCCGCACGGCGCGCGGTCGCCGCGGGAGCGGATGTTCTATTGATGCCGTCTGACGTGACGGGGACGATCGACGCGGTTGTTGCTGCTGTGAGCGAAGGACGGTATCCCGAATCGAGAATCGACGCGTCGGTGGCACGACTGCTCGAGTGGAAGCGGCACTTCGGTCTCGACCGCGCCCGCCTCGTGAATCTCGATTCGGTTCGCGCTATCGTTGGCGACACGACTCATGCCGCGGTCGCGCGGCGCGTGGCCGAGCGTGGACTAGTGCTCGTGAACGATTCGATGCGAACTGTGCCGCTTTCCACTCGGCGATCAACGCGCGTCCTCTCGATCACGTACGCGCGTCGTACCGATCTCGGCGCCGGTGTCGCGTTCACCGCGGAGATGCGACGCGCATACGATTCGCTTCGAACCGAATTCATCAGCTCGGACGACGTCGCTCCAGATTTTCAGCGATTGCTAGCAGCTGCTGATTCGTCCGACGTCGTGCTCGTCGGATCGTACGTGAATATCAGTTCGACGACCGCCACGGCCGGTGCGCCTCGTGCGTTCGTCGATTTCATTGCTACGCTTGGAATGCGAAGCAGTCGGCGCTTGGTGCTCGTGTCGTTCGGCACGCCGTATCTGCTGCAACAGACACCGTCTGTGTCGTCGTACATGATCGCGTGGGGCCCGAGCCAGGTCTCGCAGCAGGCAGCAGCGCGCGCGCTGCTGGGCTCGAGTGCGATCACGGGCACGTTGCCGATAAGTCTTCCGCCATTTGCATCATTCGGTGGAGGTGAGCGCCGTGACGCGACGCGCAGCGATTCGAGATGACGGGATACGCGGATGCGATGGATGCGAACGTGCATCGCGTCCGGATCATAACGCGACGTTGACGGTGTCTCGCGACCGACCTACAATAAGCGCGCGAGCCGACGTGTCTTTGAGTTGGTGTCGAACCGTGACAAAATTCGCGAGGCCTTGACATTAGTCTCCTTCCGTGACTAATTCGCGCACGATGCGCGAACGCCCTCAGGCCACCGCTGCGCGACCCGTTCCGCGGCGCACGACATTCTCCGTGGATGTCGTTCTTCTCACGCCGCGAGGCAAGCAGCTCGCGGTGTTGCTCATCCGAGCGGACGAGGCGCGCGCGCGTGAGCGTTGGTGGGTGCCGCACGACGAGCCGCGGGTAGATGAATCAATGATCGATGCGGCGCGACGCATCGCTACCGAAGCGGCTGAGGTCGAGCCCACGTGGCTCGAGCAGGTTGGCGCATTTGGTGATGGGCGCCGTCATCCGACTGAAACAGATTTGTCCGTCGCGTACGTCGGTGTGGTGCCTCAAGGAAGCTCGTTGCCGAACGGCGAAGAGAGTGGTTGGTTCGCGCTCGCGGATGTGCCGACCATAACGCCTCGTCAGCGCGCGCTCCTCGATGCTGCCCTGGAGACGATTCGCCTGCGGCTCGACCAAGCTCCGATCGCGTTTCGTCTGCTGCCACCAACGTTCACGCTCAGTGAGCTGCAGCAGACCTATGAGCTGCTGTTGGGGCGTCGCCTTCACAAGGCGAGCTTCCGACGCGCCCTGCAGGCCGCGTGGCTTGTGGAGCCGACAGACGAGTGGCGGAGCGAGGGGCGTGGCCGCCCGGCCCAGCTGTTCCGCTACGCCCCTCGACGGCGCAGGAATCAGCGTCGTGGGGTCCGCTTCGATCTGCTTTCAGGCTAGGAGCCCCTCCAATAACTGAGGGAATCGAGCTGAGCACCACCAGCGCGTTAACGCGCTGGTGGTGCTCAGCCGTGCCCCGGGCGAAAAATGTCTGTCCTGTTACGGGGAACAGGGTTGACCGTCATGGGTATTAGTTACAATGTGTATATAACACCAAATACGACGGAGTCTCCGTGCTGGCGTTTTTGGATACCCTTTGCACTGCGTTGCTGGCTCGCGACGCCCAGCGAATCATGGAGCTGCTTCACCATCCACTTGCGCGCGCATTGCCGCGCCAGGTGCGAGAGGAAGCACTGCTCATAGCACGCCGCGGCGGTCGCGCGATGATCGCGCCAGTGCAGACACTCCGATTGTACCACCAGACCGCACATCTGCTCGGAGCCTGTAGCGACCCAGCAACGGGCACGGGCGACGGAGACCTCCGCCAGCTCGAGATCTTTGCCGCGTGACGTGGGCAACGTTGGCGGAAGCTGCCAACGAGACGACAGCATAGAGAAGGTCCAAACGAAAGAGCGCCCCGGCATCGCATGCCGGGGCGCTCTTTCGTTCATCGGGAAGGAGGTCAGGCCGTCTTTACGACGTCAGCCGCCTGTGGACCCTTCTGACCCTGGACGATCTCGAACTCGACTCGATCGCCCTCGGCCAGCGACTTGAATCCGGACCCTTGGATCGCGCTGAAGTGGACGAACACGTCGGGGCCGCCGTCGCGCGAAATGAAGCCGAATCCTTTCGCGTCGTTGAACCACTTCACTACGCCATTGATGCGTGACATGAAACCTTTCCTCGTCCCGTACTGGGGCTAACTGTGACCCGGATCTTGCCGGTCACCCTGAGCGGTGCGACCACCAGGTCAAGACCCGTACATCAAAATAAACGGATGTACGCGGATCGACAGGCCCCAAAAGCAGGAAATATGCTCTACTTACGACGACGAACTCTAGCTTAACGAATGAACGACAGCGCTTTATGCGGCTCCCGCGATGTATCGCGCGAAGCGGCCACAATTGCGACAGCGGAGCGTCACTTGCGAGCGAGGCGGCGGAGGCGTGTGCGTAGGATCGCGTTCGATCGGGCCAGAGCACGATGGACAACTGAGCGGTCGGCCGCTACGATCGCTCGAGATGAGATGAAGTGCCTGGGCGGGGTTATACGTGTTCGGACGTGGCTTTCTCATGCTCCCTCCCCGATGGTGAACCGCGAGAAACCCTCAACCGAGAGTTGTCTCACTACCGAAAAGTAACCATCTAAATGCGCAAATCTAGGCATCCATACGCCTTGCGGTTACCGCTTCCAGCTTGTGCGCTGGTCACATCAGCCCTGCTCGCCGGATGCGGCCCCAGAGCGCACATCCCCACTCGGCCAACCGTAATCGCCTCGGCACTCCCATCTGACGACCCAGCGGTCCACATAGCCCATGCACTAGCGCCTGTGTTGTACCTGCAACGTGACGAATGGTTCCGGCTCGAACGCGTCGTGGCAGTCGTCCATCCAAACCGACCAATCATCGGTTACTACCTGCTCTGGCGCGACGACGTTCACGGCGCCTGGATCCCGTTCACGAAAGCGACAGACGAAGAGATCGTGTGGGTCGGCTATGACTCGACTCAGGCGCCAACAGACATTTGGACGTACTGGCACGGGAAGGTGCTCCACGCAGACTGGCGTGGCCGCGGAACCGTCTCGATCGACGTGCAGTGGGGGAAGCACGGATCAATGCCGAGAGGCATCGTGAACGACGACGCGATGTGGCCGCGAACGCTCAGCAATTTCTTCGTGTCGTCCTGGGTCGGGATCCCGGACATTCTGCTCGGACGCCTTTCACGTCGCGGGCCGCTGTGCTTCTGTCACGGCTATCGCCGCTACAGCACGTTCGACCGACCTGTCCTTAGCGGCGATCTGATCGACGTCGTGGCGCGCCTCGAAGATCCAGATCCGCTCCTCAGCGCGCTGTTCGGAACACCGTACTCCAAAAAGATGCCGTGGCCCTGACGGACGGGCGTCGCGGCCGCAGCCTCACGCGACGTACACGATATCTCCCTCGCCATCGATGCCGATTTCCTCGTGCGAGCCGCACACGCCGCAGATTCGCACGGCGTGCCATGTCTCGTTGAATTCGGCTCTGTTCGCGTCGGTCGCCGGCTTCACGACAAGCTTCTTGAAGCTGTACTCCTTGCAATGCTCACAGGCGTGCGCCCGCGCGATCCGCTCAGCGCGTTCGCGGGTGATCACCTTGGCCAAGTCATGACTCCTAGCTGTTGTCCGAGGAACCGGATGGGCTCGAGCCGGCGATCGTCGAGCCCGATGTACCGTCGGCCAGCGACTTGAAAGCCGGTCGCGCGGCGGGCGGTGTGTACGCAGCCTGATTCGGGCCGCCAACGGCGCCCCCGGTCCCGGCAGTTGCCTTGAGCAGCTCGCGCATACCGCCAAGCGCGCCCATGACGCCCGAGGCCTCGGCGGGGAGAAAGATCGTCGTTCCCTTGCCCTGCGTTACTGCCGGCAGCGCTTCCAGGTACTTGAGCCCAAGCAAGTACATCGCCGCCTGACCCTCGGGCAGCGACGCCGTGATCCGCTGGATGGCTTCGGCTTCCGCCTGCGCCATGGCGAGTCGCGCGGTCGCCAAACCCTCCGCGCGCAGGATCGCGGCTTCCTTCTCGCCCTCCGCCTTGCGGACCTGCGACTCGCGGAGGCCCTCGGCCTCGAGGATCGCCGCGCGTTTCCCGGCTTCGGCGTTCGTGACTGCTGCGCGGCGCTCTCGTTCCGCCCGCATCTGCAGTTCCATCGACTGTTGGATGTCGCGCGGCGGCTCGATGGCCTGGAGCTCGACGCGCGTCACGTCGACGCCCCACCCGATGGACGCTTCCTCGATGACTTCGCGCATGCGCCTGTTGATCTGATCGCGGCTCGCGAGCGTCTGATCGAGCTCCATTTCGCCGACGATGTTGCGCAGCGTCGTTCGCGTTAGGGTCTCGAGCGCGTACGGTAGGTTCTGGACGGCGTAGGTCGCCTTCTGCGGATCGGCGATACGGTAGTACAGCACCGCGTCGATATCGATGGTGACGTTGTCCTTCGTGATGACGGGCTGACTCGGAAAATTCAGCACCTGCTCGCGCAGATCGATGCGAGACGTTGTTCCCGAGGTGATGCGTTTCATCCCCGAAACGTCTGCTTCGACGTATCGGACATCGATCGGACGCGGGCGTTCGACGAACGGGATCAACAGGTTCAACCCCGATCGGCCGACACGGTGAAAGCGACCGAGTCGCTCTATGACCATGACCTCGGCCTGTCCGATGATCTTCACGGCTGCCGCGAAAACGGTCAGGCCGAAAGCGGCGAGGATAGCGAATAAGATCATACCGATCATGGTGACTCCTTCGCTGGTGACCTAGTTCTTCCAATCCGCGATGAAGATGTTCGTCTCACCGGGTTTTGCGTCGAAGCGGTTGGACGCCCAAACGATCTCCCTGCCGTCCGGGCTGAATTGCGGGAAGCCGTCGAAGTCCGGGTTCGTCGTGACCTGTTCGAGCCCTGTCCCATCCAGATTCACGAGGTACAGATCGAAATTGCGGCTGCGTGGGTTCTTGTGATTCGACGAGAAGATGATGCGCCGACCGTCCGGCGTGAAGAATGGCGCGAAGTTGGCTCCCCCCAGGTTCGTCACCTGACGCTGATCGGAGCCGTCGGCGTTCATGACCCAGATCTCCATCTTGTTCGGCCGCACCATTTCCTGACGCAGCAAGTCGCGATACGTGCGCAGCTCAACGGAATCCGTGGGATGGTAGGCGCGATAGACGATGCGCTTCCCATCCGGAGAGAAGAACGGTCCGCCGTCGTAGCCGGGTGCCGTCGTTAGGCGCCGGATGTGCGAGCCGTCGATGTCCATCGTGTAGATGTCCAGATCGCCATCCTTCAGCGACGTGAACACGACCGTCCGTCCGTCGGGCGACAGCGTCCCCTCCGCGGTGTACGCGTCGTAGTTCGTCAGGCGACGAAGCTTCGAGCCATCGCGATCCGTCGTGTAGATGTCGAACTTGTCGAGTCCCCAGACGTATCCCTGTGACGCGTCAGGTCGCGCAGGACACGCTGCGCCGTGCGCGTGTGTGGATGCGAAGAGGAGCTGTCGATCCCCGTCGAAGAAATACCCGCAGGTCGTCTTACCATCTCCGTTGGAGATGCGGCGAAGCCCTGAACCGTCCGTGCGCATTACGTACTGCTGATCGCACGTCCGTCCCTCGCGCGTAGACTGGAACGTCAGCCACTGGCCGTCGCGGCTGAAGTACGCCTCAGCGTTCTCTCCGCCGTTCGTAAGACGGCGGATGTTCACCAGGTGCGACTCGCCCGGCTCCGCGTCGACGCGGGCTGCGGCGGTGGGAGCGGCGCCGGCAGGGGCCGGTGCAGGATTCGGGGCCGAGTGACACCCATACGCAAACGCCGCCACGACGAGAGTCGTGGCGGCGCTAAAAGCCTGTCTCGTCATGCAGGAAAGCTATCGCTGCGACCTCGACGCGACGAGGGCGAACAGATCCTTCTGTGACTGCCCGCGCTGGATGATCTCGATCGCCTTCCGCAGCTGCGGGTCTTCGTCCAGTGTACGGCGACGAACAGTCGAGTCACCGAACGCTGAACGAGCAACGCGCAACTCGAGGTCACGATCGATGAGCGAGGTGGCAGCGTCCCACTGTTTGCGATCGACCTTCACGCCCGCTTTCTCGAGTCGTCCAAGGAAATCGTTCCGCCACTCGGGCTTCACGACGAAGTCCGGCTTCACCTGAGCCTTGAGCTCGTACGCGAGGTCGTATAGTGCGACGTAATACTCCTGGGATTTCGGCGCCATCGCCCTACGGAAATCCTGCTCGGCCGTGGTGAGCGTGTCGGCCTGCACGAGAAGATCCGGCGTCACCGCACCGCCGCCGTAGACCACGCGGCCGCCGTCGGACTTGAACTGCGGACGTGCCTTGCGCGCCGAATCAGACTCGAGCGAGTCGGGATGCACTTCGACGAACTGGCCGTCGGCCGTGAGCTTCCGCTCCTTCTGAATCGAGCGGCCACTCGGCGTAAACCATTTGGCCGTTGTCATCTTGAGCGCCCAGCCGCCGTCGAGGTTGAACAGCGTCTGCACGAGTCCCTTTCCGAACGACGTGTTGCCGACGATCACCGCGCGGTCATGGTCCTGCAACGCGCCGGCGACGATTTCGGACGCTGACGCCGTGTACTGATTCGTGAGGATGACCAGTGGGACGTCCGGCGCCATCGGCTTCTCGCGCGCGAAGTACATCTGCGGCTCGGTGTTGCGGCCGCGGACGCTCGCGATCTCCTGCCCCTGACGAAGGAACAGGTTGCTGATGGAGAGCGCTTGGTCGAGGAAGCCGCCGGGATTGCTGCGAAGGTCGAGCACGATGCCACGTGCGCCTTCGTTCTGCAGCCGTTTGACACTCTCGACGAGCTCGGACGTCGCGTTCTCATTGAACTGCTCGAGCGGGATGTAGCCGACCTTCCCGTCGAACGTGATCTCGTACGGCACTGCGGGTACGCGAATAACCGCGCGGGTGAACTCCACCTTGATCGGCGCAGCGACGCCGGGACGCGAGAAGCCGACGTTGACCTTCGTGCCGGGCGAACCCGTCAGCGCGTCAGCGGTCTTCTTGGACGTCCAGCCGCGCGTCGAGACCGTATCGACGAGAACAATCACGTCGCCTTCACGAATGCCGGCACGTTCGGCCGGAGTGTTGTGAAAAACCTTCGCGACGGTGATGCCTTTCCCCTGCTGCTCCTCGATAGACATGCCGAGTCCACCGTAACGTCCGCCCGTGTTGCTGTTGAACGAGCGAAGCTGCGACGGCGACATCAGTTCGCTGTAGGGATCCTGCAGTTGCCCTACGAGCCCGCGTGCGGCCTTCTCGTACAGCGACGCCGCGTCGACGGTGTCAACGAAGCGAGAAGAGACGAGGTCCAGCACTTGGCCAAAGAGCCGAGCGCCGTCGGTGGTTGCGCGCTCCTGAACGACGAATCCACCAACGAGCAGCGGGGCGGCAACAATGCCGACGAGGAGAGCAGTACGGTTGCGTTTCATGAATAGCTCGGCTTAACGAGTGTAGATACCTAAGATACGCGCAGCGCGAGGATGAGTTCCTCGTCTCCCTGACCCGGACGGTACGCAAGCGGCGTGCGTCACTCCGTGTTGCCGCCCGTTCCGCCGGAGCCTTCCTCACTTCCACCAGCCCAGAGCGCGCGCCACGACATCTCTCGCCCCTTCCGAAAGCCCTTCTGCGTGAGCTTAACGCCATCGGGAGAGATCGTGACCATGTAGGCCTGACCATCCATCTCGATCTCGCGTTTGATCGTCTTGTCGAGCTTCGTTGCCATGGAATCTCCCGGTCGAGTTTGGATTGAGGCGAATCCGACGCCTTCAACTCAAGTGAGATGTAGCATGAGTCGCAGGTCCTACACCAATCGCGACGCCAGCACGTAGTCGACGAACCAGTCACGTCGCTGTTGTCGGAATACGATGTCGCGAGCGAGGCCGGCTGCCAACAGCATCTGATGCGCGGGTTGTAGGACCCGCTGCAGGTGCGATGGATAACGCTGTGCCAGTGGCAATTGTTCGGCGAGCTTATCCAGCGCGATGCGCCAAGTCACCGTGCCATCCTCTCGTGCGACCTCGAGCAGACGATAGAGCCGTCGCGCGACCGGAGACGAGAGCTCGAGGTAGCGCGCGGCCGACAACGTTACGGTGTGGCCGGCGGCAATGTTCGAGCGAATGGCGGGGGCGATGGTAACGCGCGCGTCCCCGGGCTCTGATGCAGATATCGTGGGGAAGAGGGCGAGTTGATCGCGGTCAGTCGAGCGGCGGCGCTCGATGGCGATGGAGTTGAGGATCGTGAATCGGCCATCGAGCCGCGCCGATGTGAGCGCATCGAAGTAGACCCCGCTCGATTCGAGCGCTGTGCGTTCGAGTCGGCTCAGTGCCGCGCGAAGCTGTTCGTACGTCCGGCCGTCTACGCGCCGGCCAATCGCCCGAAGAAATGCGTGAAGCGTGAACGTGATGACACCGTCATCGGGGCAGTTCGCTTCGTGGTAGCGACGAAGCAGCTCGACGTAGACGTCCTGGTCGAACGTGCCGGGGACGCGGTCGCCGGGCGTCGGGAGGACGCGCCAGCGTCCTCCCGATTCAGGAGCGTAAATCACCGCCGAATCATCGGCCGAGTCGCTCAGGCGGAAAACCGGGAGTGCCTCGAGCGAGCGGTCGAGGACAATCGTGCGCGTGGCGGTTCGCCGATGCGCAGCGAGGCTCATGCCGCGTAGCGTACTGTAGCGAATGCCGGGCGGCTAGGGGCGAAGTCTCACATTTGTCGTTCATGCCCTACCATCAGCCAATCGGTTGAGAACTGTCCCGGCCGCGTTACATAGCGCCTTAATGGCGCCAATATGGTATAGATATGTCGGGCATTGGGCCGAGCAGTATGCTTAGCCGAGCTGGATGACTTGCCCGGTTATCGAGCGAGCGGCGTCGGAAAAGCAGAGAAATAGTACCGCATCCGCCACTTCCTCGCGCTCGACGTATCGCGTCGACGCGTCCATAGACTCAACGTTTGCGGCCGTACGAATCGCAGTCGGCGCGAGCGCGTTGGATCGGACGCCCGTCGGTCGTTCTTCCTGCGCCACCGCCCGCATGAGCGTGATGACGCCGGCCTTGGAGACTGCATACGCGGACATTTCCGCGATGCGGCCCCCGGGTAGGGCAGCCGCGGCTGCAAAGAAAAGCACCGCGCCGCGCCGCTCTCGAACGAGGGGAAGAAACGCACGTGTCGTCAGGTATGCCGTCGTGAGACCAGTGCCGAGTTGACGCGACCACGCGCCAGGGTCGCTGTCCGACACCTTTCCAGACATGCTGAAACCGCCGGCGATGTTCACGAGCGCGTCCACGCCGCCGAACTCGTTCTTCACAACACGCGCGACCGCATCGAGCTGTGATGCGTCCGTAAGATCCGCGTTGACCGCCAGCGCGCGATGACCGCGGTCGCGAATCTCCCTGGCTCGGGCCTCGGCCTCCACGCCTGTGCGGTCGATGAGAACGACTGAGACGCCGCGCTCCGCAAGCGACTGAGCCACGGTCTCGCCCACCTGGCCCTGACGCGACACGCCGGTGAGCACGGCGACTTTGCCTTCGAGCGAGAGTTCGGATTTTGTCTGAGACATCGATGGCGACCACAGTGAGAACGTTCAACAGGGAACCGATCACGAGAATGTGGAACGACCTCTGCATTTGCGAACTCCAGAGAGTACAATCGTCGATGATCTCTGGTGGTTCCAATGCTCCGAGCGGTAAAGAGAATTTCGGTCGTAGTCGTGATGCTGGTTCTACTCGCGTTCGCGCTGATCGGTGTGCTCACGGTGACGCGTGGGTCGCCGGTGACGCGAGTTCTTGCCGTCGGCGACACGCGGTTTCCGGGCGTGCGTGATTCGCTGTTCAGTCACACCCTCGAGCTGTTCACGGGCCTGCACATGGAGCCGGGGAACAAGATCGAGGTGCTCGCGAACGGAGCGGCGTATCCGCGGTTGTGGGGAGACATTCGCTCCGCGCGCCAGACGGTCACGGTGCAGATGTACTTCTCGAAGCCCGGTGCGGTTGCCGATACAATGGCGAAGTTGTTAGCAGAGCGGGCGCGCGCGAAAGTGCGAGTGCTGCTTCTTCTGGATGCATTCGGCTCGCAGGGATTGCGAGGCAAGTGGGCCGATGATCTCGAGAAGTCGGGAGTCGAGGTGGCGTGGCTCCGGCCACTCCACTGGTACTCGCTGCACAAGGCTGCGCAGCGGTCCCACGTACGTGTGGTCGTGGTGGATGGTCGAGTCGCCTACACCGGCGGATTCGGGCTTGCCGACTACTGGCTTGGCGACGGCAAATCCGAAGACCAGTGGCGGGAATCGAACGCTCGCTTCGAGGGCCCCGCCGTCGCACAGTTGCAGGCGACGTTCGCGTCGGGGTGGGCAGAGGCCAGGGGCGAGCTCATCACCGGGGATGTGTTCTTCCCGCCAGCATCGTTCGCAGAGGTCGGTGCCGTGTCAGCCGGCGTGCTTCATTCTGTACCGACCATCGGAAGTACGCCCGCCGAGCGCTTCCTGGCGCTCTCGATCAGTGCCGCGCGCCGGACGCTCTTCATCTCAAATTCCTACTTCGTGCCCGACGACGACTTTCGGGCGCTTCTGATCCGCGCGGCCAAACGCGGTGTGGACGTGCGGGTGCTGACGGCTGGAGACAAGAGCGATGTGAAGACCACCGTGTACGCCGGGCGTGCGCGCTATCCTGAGCTGCTGAAGGGTGGCGTTCGTGTGTACGAGTACGGGCCGACGATGATGCACGCGAAAACGTTCGTCGTGGATGGTGTATGGTCCACCGTCGGCTCGCTGAACTTCGACAATCGATCACTCGTGTTCAACAACGAGTCGAACATCGCGTCGCTCGACGAAGGCGTGGGCTCGACCCTCGACTCTCTTTTCATGGCGGACCTTCGGTACTCCAAGGAGATCAAGCTGGCCGAGTTCGAGCAACGGTCGTGGACCGAGAAGCTGCTCGAGTGGGGAGCGAACGCGTTTCAGCGCGTGTTGTGACTCAGCTTCGGATGTCCGCGCGTCCCAACGCAGCGCGGACCGCTTCGCGCATTGCGATGAGCGCGTCTTCGCTGGACGCGGCCGAATCGTCGCGCACGTGGATCTCGATGCCGTCGGCGACGGGAATGCGACGCCAGGCGAACGTCCGCTGATCGTCCTGCGCGACCGCGGCATCGGCGCGAACGCCGAGCGCAGGCGCGAGCGACTGCGCGATGCGTCGCTCGAGCTGGTCGCCCGTGCTCTCTCTCATCTCTCGCTTGATGACTTCCAGCGTCTGACCTTCGCGCTGGCGGATCTTGATAGCGAGGAGCTGCAGGAGGTGGCGATAGTTGTAGGTCGCCGCCGTACCAGTCCCCTCGGGGCGGTCTAGCAGCCCGTTGGATACGTAGAAGCGAACGGCCCGCGCACTCGGGGCCGCGCGCGCGGAGGCATTTGTGGGCCGCATGCCGGCCGCGTCGACTAACGCGGTGACGTGGGCAGCGAGTCCTCGCGCGTTCCAGGGGGCGTGCCGGGAGTGGGCACGGAGCATTGCGACAGGAGATTCAGCCATGATGCCAACATAATTACGGCAGCGACGCGATACGAGGGGTGCTGGGCAGGCTGACAGACACAGTAGTCCCCGCGTCTTGGCTACTCTGGATAGCAATTGTTCCGTCGTGCTCTTCGACGATCCGCTGCGCGAGCGCGAGGCCTACGCCGGTGCTTCCCGGCTTTGTGGAAAGGAACAACTCGAACACGCGCGGCAGCGTTTCAGGTGCAATGGGTGGCCCACCATTCGTCAGCCGGCAGCGCCAACCCCCGTTGGGAACCACAACCGATTCCAGACTGATGTCAGTCGCCTCGGGTGCGGCATCGACCGCATTCGAGAGAATGTTTCTGAATGCCTGGGCGAGTTGCTCAGCGTCCAGCACAATCGCCGCACCGGACTCGGGTCTGGTCCGTTGCACCGCGAGCGCTCGGCTTTCGAGGCGCCCGCGTTCCGATTGCAGCACATCATCCCACACGGCGTCCGGGTCGTGCGTCGACAGGTTGAGTGCGATGGGTCGGCCAAGCTCGCCGAGAGTGCCGACCATTCGATTGAGGCGCTCGACCTCGCGGAGAATTCTCCCAACGTTCTTCTCCATCACGGGGTCTTCACGGGCGCGGAATCGAAGCAACTGGGCCGCGGAGGAGATACCGAATATCGGGTTGCGCAACTCCTGCGAGACGCCGGCCGCGATCTCGCCAATGGCCTCACTACGACGTCGATGGCCGGAACGGCGAATGTGACGTGAACGCTCGACGGCGGCGGCCGTCTGCGCGGCGACCGCTGCGAGGAAGCGCTGCGCGTCCGCGAGTCGATCGGGCGACTCGATATCGTCGCTGATGATAGTGATGACACCGAGCGGTCCAGCTGATCCGATCATCGAAACGGTGAGCTCGACCGTCGAGTCGCCGCGAGTCGTGTGAACATCTCCATCACTCAGCGCGGTACGCCACGACTCCGCGAAGCGTCGCTCGAGTATGTGGTTCTCAGCGTCGGCGCCATTCTCGTACGCGACCTTTGGGTCCGCACCGTCTTCGCCGCCAAGCGCCATCACAATGAGATCCGGACGAACGTGTTGCCGAAGCTGCTGCGCGGCCTCCAGCAGCGCATGGTCGACATCGATCGCGCGTGCGAGGGCGATGCCGGACTCGATCGACGCCTCGCGGGCACGTTCGACGGACGTGATATCGATGGTGGAGATGACGAACCCGGTCACGGCGTGTGACTCGTCGTGCAGAGGCGTCATCTGGGCCAGGAGCGTGCGGCGATCGTGTGGTGCCGGATTCAACTCCCACCGAACGATCGGGGCGCGTCCGGTGCGGAGCAGGTGCATGCCGTGCTCGACCTGTTCGCGCGAGAGACGTCCCTGCATTGCGTCCCACACGGGACGTCCGCGGGTCTCGTCCGCGGTGGCCTGGGCCGCGAGCCCAGTGTCTTCCCCGAATCGTGCGGCCGCGAGATGGATGCTCGTGACATGAGCATCGAGATCGAACGCGTAGATGCTGACGGGGACCGCATCGACGAGCTGACGTTCCAAAGAATCGGTGGACAGCATGGTCCGACGAGTGAAATGGAAACGACGGTGGCGTGCGAACGCTTTCTCAGCGAGAAGACGAGACCGCGGGGCGCCGGCCCAAGCCGGCAGCACCCGCGGTCGTATCCAACAATCCGGCGCCGAACCCGAGCGCCGGCGAGAGCGCTGCCGACCTACTTCTTCTTCGCGGCGCGCCCCGCAGTGCGTCCACCGCTGGACTTCGCCGCCTTCTTTGCTGGCGCTTTCTTGCTCGCCGCCTTCTTGGCGCCCTGAGAGGCCGGGCGCTTCGCCGCGGTTTTCTTACCCTTCGCGGCGCCAGCCTTTTTCGCGGCGACCTTCGTCGCCTTCTTGGCCGGCGGCCGTGCCGGCTCGGTCTTGGCGCCCGACTTTGCTGCGGCCTTCTTCGCGGGAGCCTGCTTTGCAGCCGGCTGCTTCGTCGGAGCCTTTGATTGTGCGGCCTTTGCCGCTGGTGCGCTCACCGTGGCGGCTGGTGCAACCGCAGGGCTGGGCGCAGCCGCGGGCGCCGGGCTGGCAGCCGACGCTCCCGGCGCAGCCGGCGTGCGTCGCGGACGTCCAGGTCTGCCAGGTCGAGGAAAAACTTCCTCTTCTTCTTCGTCGTCTTCGCCCCCACCGGCCGCTCCGGCGCCGGGCTCGGCCTCCTCGTCTTCGTCTCCATCAGACTCGTCGGCGTCATCCCAGAGGCTTTCGTCGCGCTGGTTCAGTACCCAGCCGCCGTCCTCGTCATCGTCTTCTTCGAACGAACTTCCCCCGCCCCCATAGCCCAAGTCGTCGGACTCGTCATCCCGATCGGAAAACTTGAACTCACGTTCCAACTCGTCACCGCGCGGCATGACCGCCTCCTGTGAGATTGCCGTCCGGTTCGATCCAGGGGGAAAGCCGAACGGGAAAGGTGCACGCACGAGCCCCTTCGCGTTTTTTCAAGTGAGCGCGAAAACGCGCCCCACTTCACGTCACCCTAGTACAATGGCAATGTCGTGGAGTCAAGCGACCTGCAACACAACGAGCGACATAACGAGGTTGCGAATGATCGTCTCAATCACCGAACGCAGGGTCGGTGACCGGCGGTTCGGCGGTCGGCCTGTGTGGAGAGCGCCGTCGGCTCAGCACCCATGCCGCGGTGTCGTCGAGGAGCGTGTACATCACGGGGACGACGAACAACGTGAGGAACGTCGAAGTGATCAAGCCACCGATGACCGCACGTGCCATCGGGGCACGCTGTTCCGCTCCCGCGCCGATGGCCAGTGCGAGCGGAATCATGCCGAACACCATCGCGAACGTGGTCATGATGATCGGGCGAAGACGGGTGCGCGCGGCCGTGAGGATCGCCGACTCGCGTTCGCGTCCGTGCTCGCGCTCCTGATTCGTGAAGTCGACGAGCAGAATACCGTTCTTCGTCACGAGGCCCATGAGCATGATGATACCGATCATGGACATCACGTTCATGTTACCGCGTGTGAGGAGCAGTGCCAGCGCGACGCCGATGAAGCTCAGCGGCAGCGCGAGCATGATCGCGAGCGGTTGCAGGAATGATCCGAAGAGCGACGCGAGAATGAGGTAGATGAAGACCACCGCGAGAATGAGGGCTTCCGCGACGTAGCCCTTCGTGTCATTCAGGTTCTGGACGTCGCCGGTAAAGACGGCGTGATATCCCGGCGGCAGGTTCAGTGAGTCGATCGACGCCTTAACCGCAGCGGCAACGTCGCCCAGTGGATTCCCGGGAATGACGCCGGCGGAGATGTTGATCTGTCGCTCGAGCTGCCGACGCTCGATCTGCTGCGGCCCGACGCCACTGCGAACCTCGGCCACCTGCGAGAGCGGGACGATGGTGGGCTGACCGGTGGTCGGATCGATGTTGGAGGTGGCGATGGGGATGTTCGCCACATCGGCCGCCGTTTTTCGCAGCGAGTCGGGATAGACCACGATGACGTCGTGCTGGTAGCCCTGTGGGTCTTCCCAACGCGTCGCCCGGGTTCCCGAGAACAGCGGCTGCAACGTTGTCCCGATCGCATTGATGCCGAGGCCAGCTGCCCACGCCTGCTGCCGGTCGACGGTGACGTCCAACTGGGGAATGTCGCCCTGGTCGCTCGAATTCGGCTCGGCCACACCGGGGATCTGCTTCATGGCTTCGTATACACGCCCGGCAGCAATCTTGAGGCGCGACTGTTCCGGCCCCTGGATGTTCACGCGGATTGGCTGTCCGCGGCCGCCGAAAATGCTCTGTGGCGGATTGATGGTCGGAACGATGCCCGTCACCTGCCGCAGCCTCCCGCGAAGCTCCGTCTGGATCTCGGTGAGCGTGCGTTCGTGTCCAGCGCGCAGCTGGACGTTGATGGATCCCTGGTTAGGCGTGCCACGGAATCCGCCGCCAACCGTCAGGTACGTGTATTCGACTTCCGGTTGTGACTTGAGGAAGTCGCTGACTTCGCGACCCTTGGCGAGCGTGTAGTCGAGCGTCGATCCGGGTGGCGTACGAACACCCACGGAGAAGTCATCGCCGTTCGGGTCGGGCATCCACGTGAAGCCGAGTCGCGGGATGATGATGCCAGCCGCGGCGATCAGGGCGATGGACACGACCATGACCAACAGGCGGTGGCCCAACGCCCAGTGCAGCATCGTCGGGTACTTGTCGGACATGCGTTCGAACCAGTTGTTGAACGCGATGGCGCCGCGACGAATGGGTGATCGGACGCGACGCGGCGCGCCACCCGTTTCGCCGTGCGCTCCATCGGCCTTCACACCGTGCTCGACGTCCGGGTCGTACCACACGCTCGAGAGCATGGGGTCGAGTGTGAACGACACGAACAACGACACCAGCACGGCGAACGCGACGGTGACGCCGAACTGGAAGAAGATCTTTCCGATGATGCCGCCCATGAAGGCGACAGGAACGAACACGGCCACGACGGCGAGTGTCGTGGAGAACACGGCGAGCCCGATCTCGGACGTTCCGTCGCGCGCCGCGGTGTAGTGGTCTTTCCCCATTTCCATGTGACGCACGATGTTCTCACGGACGACGATGGCGTCGTCGATGAGGAGGCCGATCGCAAGTGAAAGCGCGAGCAGCGTCATCGTGTTGATGGTGAAGTCCATCACCCACATGATGAAGAACGACGAGATGATACTGATCGGCAGCGCCAGCCCGGTGATGACGGTGGAACGCCACGAGTTCAGGAAGAGATAGATGATCGCGATCGTGAGGACGGCGCCGAGCACGAGGCTCATCTGCACGTCGGCGAGCGATTCGCGGATGCGCCTGGAGTCGTCGCGTGTCACGCGCAGCGTCACGTCGCTCGGAAGCTGACGCGAGAGATCGGCGACCGCCGCGCGGACCGAGTCCGCCACGTCGACCGTGTTCGCGCCCGAGATCTTGAGGATCTCGATCGAGACGGCCGGGTTGCGATCGATCTCGGCGGCGGTGCGCTTGTCGGCCTCGCCGTCGATCACGGTGCCGACGTCCGAGATGCGAATCGGGACGTTGTTGCGAACGGCGACGACGATGTTCGCGAACTGGCGCGGCTCGACGATGCGGCCGGTGACGCGGACCAGGCGCTCGATGTCGCCGTAGTCGACGCGACCGGCGGGGACCTCCTGATTCTCACGCTGCAGCGCCTGCATCACCTGCTGCGGGCTCACGCGATAGGAGTTGAGCGCTGAGGGGTCGAGCTGCACGCGGATGACGCGCTCGCTGCCTCCGGTGCGATTGACCGCGCCGACACCGGGCACGGCCTGGAGACGCGTGACGATCGTCTCGTCGGCCATGTCCGTGATCTCGCGCAACGGGCGCTCGGTGCTCTGCGCCGCGATGGAGATGATCGGACTGTCGTTCGGGTCGAAGTGCCTAACAACTGGCTCATCGATATCAGGCGGAAGCTGCCTTCGGATCCCGGACACCTTCGCCTGGACGTCCTGTTGCGCACCCTTCACGTCCGCGCCGAGGTTGAACTGCAGGCGCACGATCGAGATGCCTTCGAGCGAGGTCGAGCTCACTTCGTAGACGCCCTGGACGGTGTTCACGGCCTGCTCGATGGGGCGCGAAATCTGGCGCTCCATCACTTCGGGCGATGTCCCCGGGTAGCTCGTCTGGACGATGATGACCGGGTACGTGACGTCGGGGTATTCGTCGAGCGAGAGGCGCTGATAGGCAACGATGCCGAGCACGACGAGCGTGACCATCATCATGGTCGCGAACACCGGACGACGGATCGAGATATCTGACAGGAACATCGAGTGAGACCGGGAACAGGGAACTGGAAAGCGGGAACTGGCGGCTGCGCGGCTGCTCGTTAGGGTCCTGGTGGAGCACCGGGCCGTCGCGTGCCGGCTCCGCGTTCCCCGTTCGCGCCTTCGCCGCCGCCGGCGATGGTCACCTTCATACCGGCGCCGAGCGTGCCGACGTTGCCGACGATGATGCGGTCGCCGGGTTTGAGACCTTCGACGATCTCGGCGATCGCCTGGCTCTCGTCCACGATGCCGACGCTGACCGGCGCGCGCTCGAGCGCGTCGGTCGCGTCGAGGCGGTAGACGAACGGCTTGTCGTTGCCCTGGGCCTGACGGATCGCCGCGTTAGGAATGACGATCGCGCCATCGACGGTGCGCGAGACGATGCGACCCGTGGAGAACGAGTTCGCCTTGAGCACCCCGCCGACGTTAGGCACCTGCATGTAGACGGTGATGGACCGGTTCGTGGGATCGATGGTGGGGCTGATCCGCGCGACGCGCCCCTCGAAGTCCCGCCCGCCGGCGGCGAAGTGTACGCGCTGTCCGACCTTGATCTCGCCCGCCTGACGAGCTGGCACGGCAGCCCCGAGCTCGAGGAGATCCGAACGAACGACCGTGAACATCTCTGCCCCGCGCGCGACGTGCTCACCGTTCTCGACGCCGCGCCTGGCGACGACCCCGGTGGTGGGCGCGACCGCGCGCGTGTCGCTCAACAACGACATCGTCGCGCGAACCCGCGCCTCGGCAGCCGCGAGCCGAGCTCGGCTCGCGGCGAACGTCTGTTGCGCGGTGCGCAGATCGCGCTCGGCAATAGCGCCAGCCTTGAACAGCTGGTCGGCCTGCTCGGCGTTCCACTTGGCTGTCTCGAGGTCGCTCTGTGCCGATTCGCGGTCGGCTATTGCGGACGTATGGTTGCTCTCCTGCTCGCTGTCTTCGAACTTCGCGAGCAGCTGGCCCGAGGTAACGCGGTCACCTTCGCGGACGTAGACACCCACGAGGTCACCCTCGAGGCGGGCACGGACCACGGCTTCTTCGATCGCCTTGAGATCGCCCGAGATCGAGACGCCGGCCTCGATGGTACCGCGATCGACCGTCTTGACGTCGCTCGCCGCGAGAATGATGGAGTTCGTACGGCGCGCGCCGGCAGCGCCAGGTGCGCCGCCTTTCTCACCACCGCGGTCGGACTTGGTGGTAGCGGCTGCGGCGGACGCGGGAGTTCCGTCTCCGACCTCCTTCGAGCACGCGGTAACGACAAGAGCGGTGGCCGCGACGATCACGGCGGGCGAACGCAGGAGCGATGCTATCGACACAAGCGATGTGAGCAGAGATCAGCGAGAAGGAGGAGCGGTTACGGGACGCGTGGGCGGTAACGGGACGGGAAGTCCACGTGCGCGCGCGAGATCTGCAGCCGCGATGTAGAGGTCGAAGATGGAGCGGGCCTCGTTCGTTTTCGCGACGAGGAGTTGCAATTGCACCGCCGACGCATCGAGCTGGGTGTCCAGACCGCGCTCGAATCGCAACGCGGCAAGGCGGTAGGCCTCCTCTGCCTCACGCGCGTTGTCGCGTTGTGCGTCATACGCGGACCGAGCGCGCGCGAATTCGGCACGAGCCTGCGCACGTTCCACCTCGACCGCCTCCCGCTCCTGGGACAGCTGCAGCTCGGCGACTCGCCGATTGGCTTGCGCGAGGTCGATGTTGCCTTTCGCGCGGAACCCGTCGAATAGCGCCCAGGAAATCTGTACACCGAAGTTCCGGTCGGGGAACCAGCCGTTGTTTTGACAGATACGGTTGGGTGCTGAGCCGGGCGGACAGATGGTCGATCCGGCCTGTCCCCAGTTTGTCGGTAACCCGTTGCTCGACGGAAGAGCCAGGTAGCCGGTCTGAAAGAACGCGGACACGGTAGGCATCAGGTCGGCGCGGGCCACGCGAATGCCTTCGCCGCGGGCTTCGACGATCGATTCGGCGGCGCGGACCGACGCGCGGAGCGGGTCGGCTGTCGAGTCGTTGGCGACCGTCGCGATAAAAGTCTGCAGCCCTTCTGGGTCGAGCGCGCTCGTCAGGACGAGAGGTTGCTTGACCGGAAGATTCAAGATTCGTTTTACCTCGAGCAGCGCGAGATCGCGATCGCTGCGCGCCTGAATGAGGCCAGGCTCGAGGTTCGTGCGCTCCACGCGAGCGCGGAGCACGTCATAGCGCGCGGCACGGCCGCCAGCCGCCAGCCGCTCGACCTGCTTGAGTCGCTCATCGGCGAGGGCGAGGTTGCGGATCTGGATCTCGTGCAGGCGATCGCTCAGCAGTGCCAGGAAGTAGGCGCGTTGAATATCAACCGAGACGCGGGCCTGAACATCGGCCTGGTCGAACCGGGCCGCCCGGCGAGCATCCGCAGCAGCCCGCGTGCTTGCGAAAATGCGGCCGCCCTGGAAGATCGTCTGCGAGATGTTCGCGTTCGAGTTGTACGTGAAGGCCTGGGCGAACACGGACCCGACGATGTTGGCGCGGGCGTTTTCTATGACCTGTGTGTAGGCTCCGTTGATCCGGATCTGTGGCAGACCGGCGGCGCGGGCAGTCGTGATCTGGGCTTCCGTGACCTCGACCTGGGCCGAGGACAGGCGCGTTTCGTCGCTCTGACGAACGGCGCGCGAAACCGCCTCGTCGATCGCGAGGCGGATGGTGTCGGACGGTGTACCCGTACGAATGTCGCGCGCCTGAGCGTGACTCTGGAACGCGGACGCTGCAAGCGCAGCGATGGCGAGGGAAAAACGGTAAAGAGACATGTCTGCTTAATACGTCGGTCAGGCGGAAATCGATGGGAATACGACACATCCAGCGCGGTGCGTCCTATCGATCATTGGACCGCTGACCGCGTCGGGCGTCGGGCGATCAGACGTCGTCGATGAAGACGAGGGCGCGGCCACGACGGACGACAGTGGCCAGCACGTCGAACACCGAGGGATCGATCAAGCCACCGCTGTGTGCGGCGAGGTAATCGATCGTCGCCTCGGGGGTCAACGCGCCACGATAGGAGCGCAGCGACGTCAGGGCGTCGAACGCGTCGGCAGCGCACAGAATGCGCCCGCCGAGCGAAATGTTCTCGCCCGCAAGACCCCGTGGGTAGCCGCCGCCATCCCAATGCTCGTGATGGTCGTGCACGTACAGCACGGCCTGTCCGAGGTGACGGAGTGGCGTGAGGATGTCGACCCCAATACGAACGTGCGCGCGGACGTGGTCGAACTCCTCCGTAGTCAGCGGCCCCGGCTTGTTCAACACGGACTCGCGAATGCCGATCTTCCCCACGTCGTGGAGCCGGCCGGCCAGTCGAATCTCTTCGACCGTATCCGCGTCGAGGCCCATGTCCTGCGCGATGGCCGCGGCGAGGTGCGCGACTCTCTGTGAGTGGCCACGGAGGTATACATCCCTCGCCTCGAGCGCGTTGATGAGTGCCTCGACGACATCGATGCTGAGGGCGCGGAGCGCGAGCTTTTCGCGCTCCAACTCGGCCGTGCGAAGCGCAACCTCCTCGCGGATGAGGCGTTCGACGTTCCGCTGCTCGATCGAGAGGCCCCTCCGATGGAGCACGCGCTCGAGGGCCTGTTGCAGATCGGTCAGCTCGATGGGCTTCATCAGGTAGTCCATCGCGCCGGCCGACAGGACCTCGGCGGCCGTCGGGGCGTCGTTGACCGCGGTCAACATCACGATCGCGAGCTCGGGATCGATGGCGAGGGCGCGCGGCACCAAGTCGACTCCACTCAGGCCCGGCATGCGCACGTCGCAGAGCATCAGCACGTACTTCCCGCGCTGGAGCAGATCGAGCGCGGCGGCGCCGGATTCGGCCGTCTGTACGTTGTACCCGCGCGTGCGCAGGAACTTGGAGAGCGCGAGCCGAATGGTCTCTTCGTCATCGACGATGAGGACACGCCACGGGCCGCCGTCTCCGATGACGCGATTGGTCAACCCGCCGTTCGGCGGTGTCGGTATCTTCGGCGTCACGCGGATCGGCCGCGGGATTCCGAGTGGGCGCGGGGCACCGGCAGGACGATGCGAAAGCTCGTCCCCCGGCCAGGCGCACTCTCGACGGTGATGATTCCTCCGTGGGCCTCGACGATGCCGTAACTCACGCTGAGCCCTAACCCGGTTCCGTCGCCAGCGGGTTTGGTCGTGAAGAACGGTTCGAACACCCGCTGGAGCGTCTCCTCGGACATCCCGGTTCCGGTGTCCGACACCTCGGTGACGACCGTGTCCCCCTCCCAGGCCGTCCGGATCACGAGACGCTTCGTCGGCGTTCGCCGCATGGCGTATTCGGCGTTGACGATCAGGTTGAGGATTACCTGCTGCAGCTTCTGATCATCGCCCGAGAGCTCGGGAAGGGACGGGTCGAGGTTCGTCTCGACCTCGACACCCGAGGACCGCAAACTGTAGGCTCGCAGGCGCAGCGTGAACTGCACGAGCGCATTCAGGTCCACTGGCCCGACGCTCGGCCCGGTCTTCCTCGAGAACAGCAGCAGGTCGCGGATCACGCCCACGGCGCGGTCGGCCTCGCGCTTGATCAGGCGCGCCGACTCGCGCTGATCTGCGTCCAGCTCTTCCTCGAGCAGGAGCTGGGCGAAGGCCGAGATGCCGGCAAGCGGGTTGTTCAGCTCGTGCGCGACGCCAGCGACGAGCTCGCCTAACGCGGCGAGCTTCTCGCTCTGACGTAACTGCTCGGCGATGCGACGCTCATCGGTCAGGTTGCGGACGCTGAGCACTTGCCCGATCGGCGCTCCGTTGTCCTGTCGGATGAAGCTGAGCGCGACCGTGGCCGGGAACTGTGACCCGTCTCGTCGGCGGTGCACGTGTTCGGCGATGACGACGTTCGCCGGCGTGCGCGAGAGGTCGTCGCTGGCGCGAATGGGCACCGCGGAGGCAACAAACACGTCCACCGACATCGTGGTGAGCTCGTCGAGACTATAGCCGTACTCGCGAACAGCGGCGTCGTTCGCGTACAGCACGCGCCGGTCGAGCGCGAGCACGAACACTGGCTGGTCCATCGTCGCCAGGGCCGTCGCCAGCATGCGCTCTCGCTCACGCCGATGACGCTCACCTTCTCCGAGCAGCTGGACGTCGATGGCGAGCGCGATCGAGGACGCGAGCCGGCGGAGCGCGTCGATGTCGGCCTGGGGCAGGGTGCTGCCAGGCCGCGCGGCCGCTGTGAGGACGCCGAGCGTTCGGTTCTTGGCGGCCAGCGGCAACACCACGCCGCCGCGGGAGAGCTCCTCGTCGCGTGGTTCCTCTCGTTGCTCGTTAGGCGCCGCAGCGGCGTCTCCGGTCGGGCGGTCGGCCTGTGACGGCAACACGTCACGGGCAACACTCGCGACGAGCGGCACGCGTCTGCCGACCGCCGAATGCGAGCTGCCGGTGGCACTCACGTAGACGATGGAGTCGTCTCGGTGCAGGAGGCCGATCGCGGCGCCCGCGAGTGACACCACGTCACCGACCACGTCGAGGATGGCCGCGGCGGCGTCCGCGGCAGTCGTGCTCGACAGGGCGATGCGCGCGACGCGTGCTGCCGCTTCCGCCATCTCGCGCTCGGCGCGCTGCAACTCGAACAGGCGGGCATTCTCGATGGCGACGCCTGCCTGACGAGCGATGATGGAGAGGAGCTCGAGGTCTTCGTCGCTGAACGCCCCGCGCTTTTCCGACTGTACGATCAGGACGCCGAGCGTGTGATCGCCATGCACCATCGGGATGGCGATCTCCGACACCAGCTGCGCCGCGAGCGTCGCGGCGGTCCCCGGAACGAGCGCGCCCCACGACCGCACCGGTTGATTCGAGACGACGGTCTGGCCGGTGCGCAGCGCGATCGACGCGGCGCACTCGGTGAGTGGCACTGCGGGCAGCGCGGGTGACCACGTCACGATGCCGTCGACCACGATGAGCTGTGGTCGGAAGAGCGACGCGCTCTGATCGGCGAGGACCAACGCGAAGCACGTGGCGTTCGACACCGAGGACGCGACCGCGCGATAGATCTCGGCGTAGACATCGTGGAGCTCGGTGCGTGACATTGCGAGCTGCACCTTCGCGACGGCCGAGAGTCGCGTAGCACGCCGCTCGAGGTCTCCAACGAGCGAGGCGTTGCGCATGGCTACGGCGACGGCGGTGGAGAAATCGACGAGCAGCGTGCGCTCGCGATCGTCGAAGTCACGCGGGTGCCGGAACCGCAGCGTGAGAACGCCGCGCGGGCGTCCTTCGATAATGAGCGGCAGGACCGCCATGGAGCCGCGCGTGGTGCGCGCGGTCGCATCGTCGCGGGCGCCGGGGTCTGGCTGCGCGGACGCGTTGGCAGTAACGTCGCCCACAAACAGAGGCGCGCCGGATCGCATGGTAGTCCCTGCCGGCGTATCCCAGAAGATCTCGACGTTCGCGTTAGGTGTCTCGGCGCCGCTGCCCTGGCTGTGCAGCAGCGTCACCTGCTCGTACGCGGCGTCCGCCGCGTGAATACTGAAGCCGTCCGCTCGCAGTGACTCCGTCACGAGCCGTGCGAGGCCCGCGTAGAGGGTTTCCGCTGAGACGTTGAAGGTCAGTGTGCGCGCGGTTGCCGCGAGGATGCCTGCGTGGCGCGCGGTCTGTGCCGCGGCGCGGTACAGCTTCGCGTTCTCGAGCGCTATCGCGCCGTGCGTGGCGAGTGTGATGAGCAGCTGCTCTTCGTGTTCCGAGAACTGCCGCTCGGGCTTGTTGATGACCACGACCGCGCCGATCGGCCGCCCGCCGATCTGCAGAGGAGCAGCGACCGCGCCAATGCGGCCGCGCTGCTGCGGCTCCACGGCGGTCGCAGCGGCGCGTTCGTGCGTGGTCGCGTCGAGATCGTCGGCGCGCACCGCGCGCCGCGCTCGAACCGCCTCGGCAGCCAACGCCTGATCCGATTCCCGTAGTCCTCCGACTGCGCCGCCACTCGTTCCGAACGAGGCGGCGGGTCGTAGGTCATCGTTTTCGAGCAGCAGCACATGAGCGGCGCCGCCCGCGAGCAGCTCGGCCGAATGCTTGGCGAGAAGCTGCAGAACGCGCTCGACCTCGAGCGACTGGTTGATGCTCTGTAGGATCTCGGCCAGGGCTCGCGCCCGGGACAGCTGCTCGGAGACACTCGGCGACATGGTCTCGCCGAGGAGGATCAGCGCGCCGCCGTCGGCGATGGGCAGCAGCCGGCAGTAGTCGACGTTGAACACGGGCGCGGCGTCCGTGTCGTTGACCGTCAGGATCTGCTCGAGTCCGCGCTCCAGGACTTCGCTGAGCGCACGCGCAAACTGCGAGGTGGCGTCGCCGTGAGTGGGCCCGGCAAGTGAGAGCACATCTCGGCCGAGTAGGGACTCGGCCCGCAGGCCGAGAAGGCCGGTGGCGACGCGGTTAGCGTACGTGACGGCGCCGCGCGCGTTGACCGTGATCGCGCCTTCCGCGAGGTAGTCGCCAATGGCGGCGATGGACACCAGGGGATGCCTGGCTGACCCACCACTGCGGTGGGCGTTCTCGAGCGCGAGGTTGGAGCGACGCGGTGGCGACACGGATCTACCGACGAGCCGGGACGACGAGCAGCGGCCTGGGCCGCAGGAGTGGAGCGCTGAGGCCGCATAGCGGTGACGCCTGATTACGGCCCCGTGCAACCCTCACTCGAATGTCGGGCCGCAACACCGTGTCCCGCAATATGGTAAGCTCACCGGGCTCAGCCAGAATCAATCGTCTACGAACTCGATGGTAACGTTACGGCCGATGACGCCCGCGGCAACGCCGCGTTCCAAGAACAATCGTACCGCATCACGTCCACGCTGGCCGTAGTCGAGCGTCCAGTCATTGACGTACATGCCGACGAAGGTGTCCGCCTTCGAGCGGTCGAGGCCGCGCGCATACTGCATGGCGTGGTCGAGAGCCTTCGTCCTGTGTTCCAATCCATACGCTATGCTGGCTCGAAGGTGCTTGGATATCTTCTTCGTCAGGTCTGCCCCGAGGTCCTTCCGAACAACGTTGCCGCCGAGCGGGAGGGGCAATCCGGTCTCAGAGAACCACCATTCGCCAAGATCGACGACGAGGTGAAGCCCGCGTTCGGCGAAGGTGAGCTGGCCTTCGTGGATGAGGAGTCCGAGATCGACATCCCCATCAGCGACGCGGTCCTCGATCTCGTCGAATGGTGTCGGGACGGGGTGAAAATCCGGCTCGTAGAGCCTGAGGGCGAGGTACGCGCTGGTGAGTGGCCCTGGGATCGCGACCCGTTTTCCCTTGACGTCGGCGCGACTCGCCGGTGAGCGGCCAACCAGCCGAGGTCCATAGCGATCACCCATGGATGCACCGTGCGGGAGCAGGGCGTAGCGATCGCTGAGGTACGCGTAAGCATGTATGGACACCGCCGTGACTTCGAGCTCTCCGCGCATGGCGCGCTGGTTGAGCGATTCGATGTCCTGGAGCTCGTGGACGTATTCGAGTCCTTCGGTATCGATCAACCCGTCGGCGAGCGCGTAGAACATGAACGCGTCGTCGGAGTCGGGGCTGTGGGCGACGTGGATCTTCATTGCGGAAAGCGGATTCGAGGGAAGGGCCTCGGTGAGGCGGTGTGACGCGAAGGCGGCGAGGCGGATTACTTCCGCCGAGCCTCCGCGAGTGCCTCGAGGATGTCACCCTGGTGGCGTTCGTATTCGGGGAGTCGCTTCGCGGATTCCGTCGGCTCCGCGGCGAGGAGCCGACGAGCGAAAGCGCGCGCGGCGGCCGAATCACCGGTGAGCTGCGAGGCGCGGACGCCGAGCACGAGACCCAGGAGGTGAGTCGAATCCGCGGCGAGGATGGTGTCGGCCTGCGCGCGAGCGATGCCGGCAGCGCCAGCAACCTCGGCGACCCGCCCGAAGTCGTAGCGGAGATCCGCATCCAGCGGGCCGAGGCTCTGGTAGACCGAGAGGGCCATCGGCGAGAAGAACTGCACGCTGTCGGTCTTCCCCTCCGAGCTGAGGCGCATCACGCGGTCGTAGAGGCGATCAGCGCGCTCTCGTGGCGACAGATTGGAGATGTCAGGTGCGCGGCCGCCTTCGGGGGTTGGCGCGCTCGCGCCGGCTCCGGCGTCAGCCGAAGGGAGCGCCGGCGCTGATGCGACCCGGGTTCCGCCGAAGCGCTGTCCGGCGACGAGTGCGACGAGCGCGAGCATCGCGATCGCGGCGACTGCCCACGGGAGGGCGGATGCCGTGATGCGTGGCTCGGCGGTTCCGACGGGTCGTGTTCCGACTGCGGTGCCGCAGCGGTGGCAGAACTTCGCGCCGGGCGAGAGGAGCGAGCGGCATCCGGCGCAGATCGCGTCGGTGACAGCGGCGCCGCATTCGGCGCAGTAGCGGCCGGTCGTTGCCGCAGAGCAGTTCGGGCAGACTTTGGTGGGTGCAGAGGACATGCGCCCAAAGTTAACGACGGACGACGAACTTCGTACCGCGCGAAATGCCGGTCGTGGTTCGTCGTCCGAACGTCCGTGGCGACTCTGCGCTGTGCTACTGTGAATGCTTGCCGCTTGGCTCGGAGATCTTCTCGATTGTCTCTTCGGCCTTCTTGTTGTCCTCGCCTTCGAGAACGATGTCGGCCTGCGCGATGATGCCGACCAAGTCGCCGCGATCGTCGACGATGGGGATACGCCGAACCTGTTCGCTTCCCATCAGCGCCATCACGTCGTTCACCGAGTCGTCAGGCGCGCTGGTGCGGACGTCGGATGTCATGACGTGGCCGACGGACGTCGTGGCTCCGTCTCGACCTTCGGCGACAGCGCGGATGGCAATGTCGCGGTCGGTGAGGACGCCGACGAGGCGGCGTGAGTCTGACGACTCGACAACAGGGACCACGCCGATGTTCTCGTCTTTCATGAGTCGTGCTGCGTCGACGAGCGGCGTATCTGGTGTCACGCACGTCGGGTTCCTGGACATGATTTCGCGCGCTTTCATGGATCCCCCGGAGTAGAGCGACGAGCAGGGGGCAAGGGATGGGCCAGTTGTCGGGAATCGGGACTAGGGACTAGGGGACTGGGAGGGCTTGCGCTGTGAGAGCGGCGCGCACAATCAGTCAGTCATCAGTCACGAGTCCATCAGTCATTCAGTATTGAGTCAGTCATTCAGTATTGAGTCGTTAGACGAGTCCCCAGTCCCCAGTCCCCAGTTGACACATCGCTCACCGCTGCGCGACCTGAATGGCGCGACGAAGGCCGACATCCTCGTGCTTGCGCGCGAGAACAACGTGCGATTCCTTCGTCTGCAGTTCACCGACATTCTCGGCGTGAACAAGAACGTCGAACTGCCCGCGTCGCAGTTCGAGAAGGCGCTCGACGGGGACATCATGTTCGATGGGTCGTCGATCGAAGGGTTCGTGCGCATCGAGGAGTCGGACATGTTGCTCGCGCCCGACCTCTCGACGTTTCAGCTGTTCCCGTGGGGTGACGCCGAGAATCGCGTCGCGCGGGTCATCTGTGACATCAACCGGCCGGACGGGCAGCCGTTCGACGGTGACCCACGGGCGGCGCTCAAGCGGCAGATCGCGCGTGCCTCGGAGATGGGCTACACGATGAACGCGGGGATGGAAGCCGAGTTCTTCATGTTCAAGCCAGGTGCCGAGGGCGAGGCGGCGACGATCACCAACGACGTCGGCGGCTATTTCGACCTCGCGCCGGCAGATCTCGGCGAGGATGCGCGGCGGGCGATGGTGGACGTTCTCGAGCAGATGGGCTTCGAGGTCGAGGCGGCGCACCACGAGGTCGCACACGGCCAGCACGAGATCGACTTCCGGTACGCCGACGCGCTCAAGACGGCGGACAACATCGCGACGTTCCGGTTCGTGGTGAAGCACGTGGCGCGGCAGTTCGGGCTCGTCGCGTCGTTCATGCCGAAGCCGATCTTCGGACAGAACGGCAGCGGGATGCACACGCACCAGTCGCTCTTCCGTGGAGACCAGAACGCGTTCTGGGAGCCACAAGCCGAGTGGCAGCTGTCACCCGTGGCGCTGCACTACATCGGAGGGCTTCTGCGTCACGCGCGCGGCATGTGCGCGGTGACGAATCCGCTCGTGAACTCGTACAAGCGGTTGGTGCCGGGGTACGAGGCGCCGGTGAACGTTGCGTGGTCGATGCGCAACCG
>Ga0070670_100000137_pt1 | contig 68542 bp, 56 predicted proteins | sample KBSS63metaG_FD_64665 | JGI IMG/M metagenome (GOLD analysis project Ga0070670, IMG submission 64665) | Switchgrass rhizosphere microbial communities from Kellogg Biological Station, Michigan, USA - KBS S6-3 metaG | ecosystem: Host-associated > Plants > Roots > Rhizosphere > Soil ... | reverse complement strand
ACCTAAATGTCATTTCATGCTAGTCAGCGACGACCAGCAAAGTCAATATAATGACCATTATCAGCCACTATAGCGGGCGCGCCGATTGACGGAGCGACTGATAGGGGCCGAGAATCCCCGCACATTTTTCCTCATGACCCTCATCAATGGCCACGAAGCCCACCCTGTCGACTACCCCTGGCGCTGATGCTCAAGCCGTCAGCCTGGCCGTCGCGCGCACGCTCAAACAGGCGCGCAAAGCCCAGAAAATCACATTGGATGAGCTTTCCCGTCGCGCAGGGGTGAGCAAGGGGATGGTCGTCGAAATAGAAAAATGTACGGCGAACCCCAGTATCGGCATCCTTTGCAAAATCGCCGCCGCGCTGGGCCTGTCCGTAGCAGACATCGTCAACGTGACCGAAGCTCCATCCGCCCACATCATCCACAGCCAAGACATCCCCACACTGTGGACCGGGGACCTGGGCGGAACGGCACGCCTTCTGGCAGGAACGTCGGGCCCCGACATGATCGAGCTGTGGCGTTGGGAAATGCACCCAGGCGAATCTTTCGCTTCACCGGGGCATCCGCAGGGCACGCTGGAACTGTTTCATGTGGAGAAAGGCACGCTGAAATGCGTGGTAGGGGAAACAGAGTTGGTCATCCCTGCGGGGAGTTCGGCAGTGGCCAAAACTGACGTCCCCCATTCCTATTCCAACGCTGGCCGATCCAAATTGGTATTCACGATGTCTGTGACGGAGATGCATCAGTAAATACCTGCAGGCTGGCAGCCGGTGAGAGCATCGTGCTTCAGATTTGTGCCAGGCCGCCGTCAGGAGCGACCTCGCTGGCGGTCATGAAGCTGCTCGGTCGCAGCTTGGCCGAGGCGATCATCCCGCTGTGTACGTGGGGCGCTGAAAATGCGGCGCAAATGGCAAACATCTCGCTAAACGCGACGCTTTGCTCTAGCAGGACGCGACCAACTTTATTGCTGGTCGGCATAATGGCGCACGTCATAGATAAATATTGACGAGAGGTCGCCAACGGTTAGGCTATGCGCGCTTCGCAGCGAGCCCCGGAGGTCTCTTGAGCATGACGTCACTAAGACTTGAACAACAAATACAGGCGGCATCGACCCAAACGCCACTCCAATACCGACGCGATATCGATGGGCTTCGAGCGGTAGCCGTGATGTCTGTTGTTATATTTCACGCATTCCCATCAGCACTTACCGGTGGTTTTATCGGGGTTGACATATTCTTCGTCATTTCCGGATTTTTGATATCGTCCATTCTCATCCAAGCGCTGCGCGAGGATAAGTTTTCACTCTCTGGATTTTACGCCCGGCGTGCCGCCAGAATATTCCCAGCACTTATAGTCGTGCTGGTGTCATGCCTGTCATTCGGTTGGCTCGCGATGTTGGCAGATGAGTACCTGTCACTTGCCAAACATTCGATTGCAGGCGCCGCATTTGTCTCAAATCTATTGCTGTGGAGCGAGACCAGTTACTTTGATGTAGCCGCGAACACAAAACCGCTTCTACATCTGTGGAGCCTGGGTATTGAAGAGCAGTTCTACTTCGTATGGCCGCTGCTGTTACTCGCGTTCTGGCGTCTGCGCACGAACCTGCCGATTGCTATAGGGCTGCTCATCGCAGTGTCATTTGGCCTGAATCTGTATCAGGCATCCCACAATCCAACGGCAGATTTTTATTCTCCGCAAACACGATTCTGGGAACTGCTGGCGGGCGCGTTACTGTCTTGCCTGGCACTTCGAGCGGCACCGTCAGCCATTTGGGCAAACGTTATGTCCTTGGCCGGGACTGCCATGATTGGATACGGCCTGCTCACTATCACCAGCGCTGCCGCATTCCCCGGAATGCTTGCCCTGGTGCCTGTCGCGGGTGCCGTTTTGATCATCGCAGCGGGCCCTGAGGGGATGGTTAATCGCTTCGTTCTTTCCAATCGCCTGATGGTCGGTATCGGGCTCATCAGTTACCCACTCTACCTGTGGCATTGGCCGCTGCTGGTCTTCCCGAGGATCATCCAGAGCGCAACGCCTTCGCCAGAAATAAGAGCCACGGCCATTGTGGCAGCCTTGGTGCTTGCATGGGCGACGTACCGCTTCATCGAATCGCCTATTCGTACCCAGCGCATAGACCGCAACACGGCCATCAAGGGCTTGTGCGGCGCGATGGTCGTCACGACAGTTACCGCGCTCGGCATTCAGGTGGGTGACGGCCTTCCATTTCGCGAGGCAGCGAAGCCAGTTGCGCGCTACGCCGAAGATCTTGGCAGGTATCCGTACATCACGTACATGAGCAAAAACTTCTACAAATGCTCGGACGAAGCACTGAGGAATTTGTCATTCAAAGACCTTGAGTTCGGATATCGCTGCTTTCAGTCAAAACAAACTGGATCGATTGATATTTTGCTATTGGGCGATAGCCATGCAGAGCACTTGCTCGCAGGGTTTGCAGATGAATTCAAAAGCAGCAATGTCGCCTCTTTCTCTCAAAAACAATTGCCCGCACTTGACAGCCCAGTCATGCGTGAAGCTATAGAAAGAGTCGCGGCAGACCCAGCCATCAAAAAGGTTTTCATCTCCGCGCTTTGGGAACAAAAGATCCAACCCAGCACTGAAGATCCGGCCGGCCAGCTTGAAAGAACCTTCAAACTCTTCACCGACAACCATAAATCCGTCACCCTACTTGATGATGTTCCAACCTTCTTGTTTGACCCTGAGGCATGCAAATACGGGCGCAGGTTCAGCGCAGACGGCCCAACCTGCACCGGGCCTTTTGATCAACAGATGAAAAATAAGGCCCTGTACCATAAAGCGCTGGCTGAAGCTGTTGAGAAATCGCCGAATGTGAAATACGTTCCGGTGCTCCAGTACTTCTGCAACACCAACGATTGCTCGATGGTGAGCGGCGGCAAACTGCTATTCAGGGATCCGAACCACCTGACCATTGAAGGCTCTCGATACCTGGCCAAGAAGCTCAAACAAAGCGGGCATCTCTGAGTGACTGAGCGACAGCAATGCAAACTCCGGCATGACGCTGCTTTTTAAGTAATCGACATGCCGCAACACCGCAGCGAGCGTTGTTACTTGCCCAGGTTTTGATTCATTAAGTTATCCAAAACAGAGAATTCGCTGGCGGCCGTCCATTGATGTAAATGCTCGCAACCTTCAGCGTTAACTTCGGCGAGGTTGCTGCGCGGGTCGCATATTGCCGACCACTTTTGTCGCAGGGAGGGATATTTTATAAAGTCTTCCCTGGCCGGCGGTTGGCCGGCGGACAATCGCAGCGCGGACAAAACCAACAGTGCACAAGCGCCAAGGCCGATAGAACATTTTTGATAATTCATAGATCGCGTTCCCGTAGGGTAGGAGCACTCAGCGAACAGCGCTGAGTGCTCAAGATACGGCGCGACTATAGGAACGAAATGGTTCGGTAAAAAGATCCACTTTTGTAGCATTTCATAGAACCATTCAAGCCAGCGAGTGGCCTGCAAGACTCAGCCCGCGCCTCCCCCGGCTATCGACTGACTTCCCAGGCATCGCCGGCGGGTGCGGTGCCACGGTCATAGGGTTTGCCCAGCCACATGTAGAGCAGGCCCAGGCCAATCACGATGGCCGTGCTGAGAACCATCGCGTAGTTGATGTACCAGGCCGCATCCGGTGTGCGCGGCCAGGCCATGTTGATGATTGCACCGACGCCATAGATCAGCGCGCCGATATTCACCGGCAGGCCCCAGGCCCCCAACGCGAATTTGCCGCTGGGTTTCCAGCCCCGGGCGCGAGCGTAGAGGGCCGCAAGCACGATCATCTGGAAGGCCAGGTAGATACCGATGGCCGCAAAGCTGACGATGGTCGCCACCGCGTCCTGAAGGAAGAAACCGAGGGTGATGATCAGGGTCGGCAGCACACCGGAGACGAACAGCGCTGCCACCGGCACCTGAGTGGTCGGCGAAATCCGCTTGAGCAGGCGGCTGCCGATGACCATCTCATCGCGGGCGTAGGAATACAGCAGTCGACTGGCGGCGGCCTGCAGGCTGATGACGCAGGAGATGAAGGAGATCATCACCACGCCCATGACCACCTTCGAACCGACGCTGCCAAAGGCATTGTTGAGGATGGTAGTCACCGGGTCCTTATCGGTGCCGTTGATCACCGCTTGCATGTCCGGCACGGCGAGGATCAGCGCCAGGCAGGCGAACATCGCGGCCACACCGCCGATATATATGGTCATGCGCATGGCCACCGGGATTTGTTTACTCGGGTTGGGGGTTTCCTCGGCCACGTCGCCGCAGGCCTCAAAGCCGTAGTAAAGGAACATGCCCGCCAGCGATGCAGTGAGGAACGCCGGCAAGTAGGAACCGTCGATACGGATATCAAACGTGTTGAACAGCACGCTGATGGGCTGATGACGTTCAAATACCAACAGGTACACACCGACGATTACCGCGCCGACCAGCTCACACAGAAAGCCGAACATGGCGATGCGGGCCAGCACCTTGGTGCCGCTGAGATTGACCAGGGTGGCGAACAGCGTCAGCACCACCGCGATGACGATATTGGTGTTGTTACTCGCCTCGAAACCGAGCATCGCCGCGAGGTAAGGCCCGGCTCCGACCGCGACGGCGGCAATGGTGACGCACAGCGCGATGGAGTAGATCCAGCCGACCATCCATGCCCAGCGCTTACCCACCAGGCGTCGGGCCCAAGGGTAGACGCCGCCCGAAATCGGGAATTGCGAAACCACTTCGCCGAAGATCAGGCACACCAGCAATTGCCCGCAGCCCACCAGCAGGTAGGCCCAGAACATCGGCGGCCCGCCGGCGGCAAGGCACAGGCCGAACAGGGTGTAGACACCCACCACCGGCGACAGGTAGGTAAAGCCCAGGGCGAAGTTTTCCCATAGGCTCATGCTGCGATTGAAGTTCGAGGTGTAACCCAGTTTGCGCAATTGTTCGGCGTCGCTATCGGCGTCTACGCCGGTTTGGGGACGTGCACTCATGGCGGTGTGGCTCCAGAAAATCGGCAGATTTTGGCTGTCCGAAGCCGTGGCCAAACCCTCAAGGTTCGTCCCGGCTCGGTATTCTTGTAATGGGTGTGGGGGGTTGCCTGGGCATCCACTGGCGGGCGCGGTTTTCGCAGGCGCGCACGTCTTTTGGCGAGTGCTCTGTTCGTGTGGCTATTGCAGCAGCCTCCTGAAGTCCGGCGCTTCGTTGGAGGCTTGGAAAGAGGCTAATAGCCGCGGCAGAGTCCGGCAAATATTAAATACTGAACGCCGCGTTCGATTAAATAGATAGCTGGGTAACGCCATGATCACAAGACGTCCTCACGCACCTGCTGCGCCGAACTACAACGGAAATTGCGCCCTGATCAAGGTGCCGCCCTGGGCACGATTGCTGGCAGCGATAGTGCCGCCATGGGCCTGGCAGATCGCACGGGCGATGGACAAGCCCAGCCCGCTGCCCCCCGAATAACGCGCCCTGGAGCGCTCCGCCCGCCAGAAGCGGTCAAACACGCTGTCCAGGTGTTGTGCTTCGATGCCCGGCCCTCGGTCACCCATCTCAATCACGACGCGGTCTTCGACCTGGCGCGCCATGATGTTCAATTCGCCGCCCGCCGCCGCATAGCGCAGCAGGTTGTCGATCAGGATATTCAGCACCTGACCCAGGCGATCCCGATCGGCATGGATACGAACCCCGTCCTCGATACTGACCCGTGCCTGCACACCGGCCTCGTCCAATTGCGGCTGGAACCAGGCCAGTCGTTCGCTCACCAACGCCGCCAGGGGAAAATCGCTGCGTTCCAGCACCAGTTGCCCTGCCCTGGCCATCGACAGCAGGTGCAGGTCGTCCACCAATTTACGCAGTTGATCGAGCTGGCGCTTGACCATGCCCAACTGCGTGGCATCGCTGGGGAATACCTCGTCGAGCATGCCCTGCACGCGCCCCATCGCGGCATTCAACGGTGTGCGCAGTTCGTGGGCGATGACCGCGCTGGACTCACGCACATCGCGCTCATAACGTTCCAGTTGGGTGGTCATGCTGTTGAAGTCGCTGATCAGGCGTTGCAGCTCGTCGGGTGCGTCGTGGTGAACCGGCAGGCGCGTCAGGAAATCACCGCCGGCGACCCGCTGTGCGCCCTGGGCAATCGCCGAGAACTGGCTGGACAAGGGCCGCGAAAACCACAAACCGCAGAGAATGATGATCGGGATAGCGGCCAGCACCAGGCAAGCCAGGATCAGCCAGTCACGGTTGGCCATATCCGGCTGGAAGAACTCCACCGGATAGTACTCGGCCACCAGTTGGCGCAAGCGTGTCTCATTGAGCTGCGGCTCGGCGCGCAACTGCAGCAACTCCTCGCGCGCCGCCGGCGGCAGGCGCTGCAAAAAATACTGGTCCGACAGCCTGAAGTTGATCCACATGCAAACGGCGATCACCACCACCGCGCCGATGGCCAACAGGCTCATACGCATGCCGACCCAGCGCCACAGAGGTTTATCGTTGGCCCGTGATTTTTCCAGCATGTTGCTCACCTGAACCGATAGCCAATGGAGCGCACCGTCACCAGTACTCCGGCGATACCATGGGTTTCGAGCTTGCGCCGCAGGTTGTGCACGTGGGCATCGACGACGCGGGCCAGGGCCTCGCTTTCCGGCAGGCAGATTTCCAGCAATTCATCGCGGGTGAAGGCTTTGGACGGGGTCTTGAGCAACGTCGCCAGCAACTTGAATTCGGTCGGTGTCAGTTCCAGCCACTGCGGTGGCGCATCGCGGTGCTCAATGGCGGCGGTGAACGCGAGCAGGTCGACTCGCAGGTTTTCATAGCGCAGCACCTGTTCCACCGGTTGGCTGCCCGCGCTACGCCGCAACACCGCATGTACCCGCGCCACCACCTCGCGCGGGCTGTAGGGCTTGACCACATAGTCGTCGGCGCCATAGCGCAAGGCACCGAGTTTTTCCGGCTCGTCACCCATGGCCGTGACCATGATCACCGGCGTGTCACTGCCGCGACGCACGGCGGACAACACCTCGGTGCCACTCAGGCGCGGCAGCATCACGTCGAGCAGGATCAGGTCGGGCCGCCAACTTTTGTGCAGGTCCAGACCGCGTTGGCCGTCTTCGGCCAGGGCCACCTCGAAGCCGTCCCGGCGCAGATACGCTTCGAGAATGTTGGCGCTGTCGGCGTCGTCTTCGACGATGAGGATACGTTTTCCTGACACAAAGAAGCCTCTTGATGAAACCTTGATAATTCACGAACGGTTTATTGAAAGTCCGCTGCCAGTATTGCCCTACGCCGACTTTCGCGAACCGATCCTATGCCGACCACCGCATCGCTGTCCAAGCCTATCAAGCTGCCTGAACGCCACGGCGCGGTTTTGCTGTTGGTTGCCCTGTTGGCCGGCTGCTCACTGGCGCCTGAGTACCAGGCACCTGCGCTGCCCGTGCCGCAAACGCTGCTGGGCGAACCTGCGGTAGGCGCGCCCTCCTCCAAGGCCAACGACACAGAGGCGCTTGCCGAGGACGAGAAACAGCTGCTGGCCGGTCTGGATTCATCGGCGCAGTTGCCGCATCGGGTGGAACAAGCCCTGACGTACAACCGCGACCTGCGCCTTGCATCGCTGCGTGTGGAGCAAGCTCGCGCCCAGTACGGCATTTCCCGCGCCGATCGCCTGCCCACCGTGGCGCTGGGGCTGCAACGCAACCGCCAGCACTTGCACGACAAGGCTGCCGACGAACGTTATGGACAGGACATCGCGGTGGCCTCCGTGGGTATCTCGGACTTCGAGCTGGATTTTTTCGGCCGGGTGCGCAGCCTCTCCGAAGCGGCGCAACATGACTACCTGGCCACGCGCTACGGTGCCCTGGCCGCGCGCAAGGCGCTGATCGTTGAAGTGGCGCGCCTGTATTTGCAGGAACGCTTACAAGCAGGCGTCCGGGTCGACACTCAGTCCATTCTCAACGACCAAAACCTGCTGCTGAGCGTACTCGACGATCAGCAAAAAGAAGGCCTCGTCGCCCAGGACACGGTCGACACCCAGCGCATGGAGGTTCGGCGCGCCACCCAGCAATGGCAGGATGCAAGCGCCGACCACGCCAGCGCACAGCAGGCGCTGACATGGGTGACTGGCTATCAGGCCACGCCTTCGATCGCTGCCACGACAGACCCTGTAATTGATTTGGATACCCCGCCGTGGCTGATCGAACTCTCGTCCCAACGACTATTACAGCGCTTCGATGTGCGCCAGTGCGAACAAGCCCTGCGCGCCGCCAACGCCAACATCGGCGCCGCGCGGGCGGCGTTCTTCCCCTCTATCACCTTGAGCACCGGCGCGGGCATCGCCAGCCCGCGCTTGAGCAACCTGTTTTCATCCGGCAGCGGCGCCTGGCTGTTCACGCCGCAACTGAACCTGCCGCTGTTCGACGGCGGCCGCAACCGAGCCAATCTTGACCTGGCCACTGCGCGCCAACAGTCGGCTGTCGCCCAATACGAAAAGACCGTGCAGGACGCCTTCCGCGAAATCGCCGACCTGTTGAGCCAACGCCAACAAGCATTGGCCGACGCCACCATACACATCGACCTGGCCGCTTCGACGGCATTAAAGGCCAAGCGTGTCGACCAGCAGATTGCCGCCGGCGCGGCTGCGCGTTCGCAGTACCTGGCCGCTGCCATTCGCCTGACTGAATCGGCCATCGAGTTACGCAAGGCCAACTACCAGGTGTTGTTCAACCGCCTGGCGCTGTATCGCGCGCTGTCCGGCGCACCATTGTTTTCATCCAAAGAAAGGGTTTCACCATGACATTGACCACTGCCCCTACCCGTACCGTGCTCTGGGGCGCCGCCGCCCTGATGGCCTGCGCCCTCGTGCCCCAGGCGCAGGCCGCCGACGCCAGCCCCGCAGCCGACAAGACCACCGCAACTTTGGGCCTTGGCATGGGCGTCGCGCCGCGCTACATGGGCGCCGACCGCTACCGCTCACTGGTGCTGCCGATGTTCAGCATCCAGCGTGGCGTGCTGTTCGCCGACACCACCCGTGGGGTGGGCCTGCAATTTCAATCCGACAGCGGCTTTAGCGCCAGCGCGGCAATCAACTACGACCTGGGCCGTAAGGAAAAGGACAGCACCAGCCGCCCCGGCGACCGCGAGCTCAAAGGCATGGGCGATATCGGCGGCGCCACCGTCGCCGACTTCACCCTCAGCCAGCAGCTGCTTGACTGGCTCTCGGTGAGCGGCGAAGCGGAACTGCGCATGGCCGGCGAGCACCGTGGCAACCGCTACCGCTTTGGCCTCGAAGGCGTGCTGTTTCACACAGACAGCGACACCCTGGCCCTGGACATCGACGCCCATGCCGGCGATGGCCGCTACAACCAGACCTTCTTCGGCGTCACACAGGCACAGAGCCAGCGTTCGCTCTACGGCAGATACAACGCCGATGCCGGGATCTACGCCTATTCCGCCGCCTTGAACTGGCAGCACAGCCTGGACGCGCACTGGTCGACGCTGGCCAGCCTGACGCTGACCCAGTACGCCGACCAGGCCCGTCACAGCCCACTGGTCAAGCGTGAAGGCGCCGGCCTGGGCATGTTCGCCATCAACTACACCTTCTGATAACGAGGCGCCAGGCATGCAGGGTTTTGCTCAGTTGTTCCGTCCTTGGGGCCGCCCCCTGGTGCTCGGCGTTGCCTGCCTGATGGTGGTGGCCTGTTCGCGCGAGGAGGCGGCGCCGGAGCCGGCCATAAGGTCGGTGAAAGTCGCCAGCGTGCGCGCCTACGGCGCCGACGCCGCGCCGTTGACCGGTGTGGTGCGCCAACGCCAGCGCGCGGTCTTGGCCTTCGAAGGCGCGGGCCGATTGGTGGCGTTGAATGTCGACATCGGCGATAGCGTAAAACAAGGCCAGGTGCTGGCGAGCCTCGATACGGCGGCCGTGCGGTTGCGCCTGAAACAAGCGCAGGCGGCCTTGTTCGCCAGCGTGGCGCAAACCGCCGAGCGCAAGCGTAACAAGGTGCGCCAGCAACTGCTGTATGCCCAGGGCAGCGTCGCGGCCAGCGCGGTGGAGCAAGCCGAAGCCGCGTGGCAGGCCGCCGTAGCGCAGCAGGCCGCCGATGAAGCGGCCCTGGACCTGGTGCGACGCGACCAACGCCAGGGCCAGTTGATCGCGCCGTTTGACGGTCGCGTCGTGGCACGACCCGCGCAGTTGTACAGCGAGTTATCGCCCGGCCAAGTGGTGATGGAATTGGAAGCCAGCGGCGCGTTGCAGGTCATCGTGCAAGTCCCGGTGGAACAGGCCGCCGGCCTCAAGCCTGGCGACCACGCCGTCGCCAACGACCCGGCCGCGCCCGGATCGACCCTGCCGCTGGTGCTGGAGGGCCTGTCGACACGCGCGCAGAACGGCATGTTGCAAAGCGCGCGTTTTCGCCTGGACGCCCGCGACCTGGCGCTGCCCAGCGGCGTGAACCTCAACGTGCGATTGGCGACCCCTGCCGCGCTCGCGCTGTCGATTCCGACCCAGGCGCTGCGCATGGGCGGCGACGCCAGCCAGGTGCAGGTGTTCGTCTATGACCCGACCCAGGGCAAGGTCGCCCTGCGTGAGGTCAGGATCGGCCTGATCGACCAGGGCCGTGTCGCCCTCGATAGCGGCCTCACGGATGGCGAACAAGTCGTCGTCACCGGCGTGGCGTTCCTCACCGACGGCCAGCCCGTCAACCTGCTTGCACCCTCCAGCCGTTTGAGCGCGCCCGAATGATCAACCTGACCCGTCACGCATTGGGCGCGAGCCGCCTGACGTTATTCACCGCCCTGCTAATCCTGCTCGCGGGCGTGGCGACGTTCCTGAGTTTCCCGACCCAGGAAGAACCCTCGGTGACCATCCGCGATGCGCTGGTGAGCATCGAGTTTCCCGGCCTGCCCAGCGAACGCGCCGAAGAGTTGCTGGCCCGGCCCACCGAAGAAAAGCTGCGCGAGCTGTCGCAGATCAAAAACATCGTGACTACCGTCCACCCCGGCAGCGTGATTATCCAGGTGACGGCCCGCGATGAAATCAAGGACCTGGGCGTGCTGTGGCAGCAGGTACGCAATAAAGTCGCCGAGGCCGGCGCCGGATTTCCACCTGGCACCCAGGGGCCTTTTGTCGATGATAATTTCGGACGCGTCGCCGTCGCCTCCATTGCGGTCACCGCGCCCGGCTACAGCATGAGCGAAATGCGCGGGCCGTTGAAACGCCTGCGCGACCAATTGGGCGGGTTGCCCGGCATCGGCCAGGTAACGTTGCACGGCGTGCAGGACCAGCAACTCTCGATCGATTTCAACCCGCAGCGCCTGGCGGGGCTGGGTTTGTCCCCGCAGCAACTGTTCCAGCAATTGCAGCAACAGAACGTGTTGGCGCCCGGTGGTATCGCCGACATTGGCGGGCAGATCACCACCCTCACCGTGACCGGCGAAGTGCTCAGCGTGGAGCAACTGCGCCAGTTGCCGATCCAACTGCCCGGCGCCAACGGTACCGCGCAATCGGTGGCCCTCGGCGCCATCGCGCAGATCTCGGTGATGGCTGCCGACCCGCCCCAGAGCGCCGCGATCTATCAAGGCCAGGACGCGGTGGTGCTGGCGGTGTCCATGGCGCCAGGACAGAACGTGCACCAATTCGGCATGGCCTTGCGCAAGCGCTTGGCCGAGCTGGAACAGCAGCTTCCGTTGGGCTTCGCAGCCCATATGGTGACGTTCCAGGCCGATGTGGTCGACCAGCAGATGGCCAAGATGAAACACGTGATGATCGAGACGGTGGTCATCGTCATGGCCGTAGTCATGCTGTTTCTGGGCTGGCGCACCGGGCTGGTGGTCGGCGCGATTGTGCCGCTGACCATCCTCGGTACGTTGATTGCGATGCGCATGCTCGGGGTCGAGCTGCAAACCGTGTCGATTGCCGCGATTATCCTCGCGCTCGGCTTGCTGGTGGACAACGGCATCGTGATCGCCGAGGACATCGAGCGCCGGCTGCATGCCGGCGAGGACCGACGCCAGGCCTGCGAGGACGCCGGGCGCACCCTGGCGATTCCGCTGCTGACCTCGTCGCTGGTGATCGTGCTGGCGTTCTCGCCGTTCTTCCTCGGCCAGACCAGCACCAATGAATACCTGCGTTCACTGGCGGTCGTACTGGCGTTGACGCTGCTCGGCTCGTGGTTGCTGAGCATCACCGTCACGCCGCTGCTGTGCCTGTATTTCGCCAAGGCTGCGCGCCACGAGGCGTCGGAAGACAGTTACGACAGCGGTTTTTACCGAGGCTACCGCGCGGTCATCGGCCGCGTGTTGCAACACAAAGCACTGTTTCTGATGGCGATGCTGGTGTTACTCGCCGCCGCTATTTTCGAACTGATGCGCGTGCCCTATGACTTTCTGCCTCAGTCGGACCGCTTGCAGTTCCAGGTACCCATCAGCCTGGAACCCGGCAGCGGCTCGCGCAAGACCTTGCAAAGCGTGCGCGAGATCAGCCTGTGGCTGAGCAAGGAGCCCCAGGTAGCCGACGGCATCGGCTATGTCGGCGACGGCGGGCCACGAATCGTGCTGGGCCTCAACCCGCCTTTGCCCGCACCGGAAACCGCGTACTTCACCGTCAGCGTCAAGCCCGGTACGGATATCGATGCGGTGATCGCCAATACCCGCCGCTATTTGCTCAAGCAACACCCGGAACTGCGCGCCGAGCCCAAGCGTTTTTCCCTGGGCACCACTGAGGCCGGTGTGGCGATCTATCGTGTGCTGGGCCCGGACGAAAACGTGTTGCGCAGCCTGGCCGGCCAGATCGAAAAGGCCCTGCGTGAAGTGCCGGGCACGCTGGATGTGCGCAACGACTGGAGCATTCGCCTGACGCGTTACACCGTCGAGGTCGATCAGCAGAGTGCGCGCCGCGCCGGTGTCGACACCCAAGCCATCGGCCAGGCCTTGCAACTGCACTTCGGCGGCATTCAGGTTTCGGCATTGCAGGATAAACAAACCCGCGTCCCGCTGGTGGTGCGCGAGCCTGCGACGACAACCGAGGCCTCCCCCGATCTGCGCGGCATCCTGGTCTACCCGGCCGACGGCTCGCCCCCCGTGCCGTTGGCGGCCGTTGCCCGCATCGTCGCGGCCAGCGAACCCTCGACGCTGATGCGGCGCAATCAGGAACGCGCCATTACCGTGGTCGGGCATAACCCGTCGTTGACGGCGACGTCCATCGTCGAGCAACTCGCGCCGCAGGTGGCGGCACTGGCGCTGCCGCCGGGCTATCGCATTGAACTGGGCGGCGAGATCGAGGACTCGGCGGACGCCAACCAGGCGTTGCTGCAATACCTGCCCCACGCGCTGGTCGCCATGCTGTTGCTGTTTGTCTGGCAATTCAATTCGTTTCGCAAGTTGCTGATTGTGGTTTCCGCCATCCCCTTCGTCCTGATCGGTGTGGCCGTTGCGCTGCTGATCACTGGTTACCCGTTCGGGTTCATGGCCACGTTCGGCCTGCTGTCACTGGCAGGGATTATCGTGAACAACGCCGTGCTGTTGCTGGAACGTATCGAGGCCGAACTCCACGAGGGCCTGCCGGTTTACGAGGCGGTGGTGAACGCCGCCGTAAAGCGCCTGCGCCCCATCGTCATGACCAAACTGACCTGCATCATCGGGCTGGTGCCGCTGATGCTGTTTGCCGGGCCGCTGTGGGAAGGCATGGCGATCACGCTGATGGGCGGCCTGGCGCTCGGCACATTGGTCACGCTGGGGCTGATCCCGGTGCTGTACGTATTGCTGTTTACACCGCGTAAACACTCACATATCAAGGCGAGCACAGCATGATTTTTTCGTTGAAGGCAACGCGCAACCTCAAGCGCACAACCCGCGGGGCCGTGCTGCTCGGCGCGCTTTCGCTGAGTCTCGGTGCTCAAGCCTCCGCGTTCGTCCACCCAGGCCTGTTGCAGACCCAGCAAGACTTCCTGCGCATCCGCGAAAAACTGGCCAACCATAACCAGCCGTGGCTGGCCGGCTGGCAAAAATTGATCGCCAACCGGCATGCATCGCTGGCCTGGAACCCGAGCCCCGTCGCGGTGGTGTACCGGGGCGCGGATGGCCAACATCCGGAAAACTACGCCAGGTTATTCAACGACGCAGCCGCCGCGTACGCCTTGGCCCTGCGCTGGCAGCTGTCGGGCGACCCTGCGTATGCCGACAAAGCCGTCGCTTTGTTGAACCAGTGGTCCACCACCCTCACCGCCATTGAGGGCACTTCGGACCGATTCCTCGCCGCCGGTTTGTACGGATACCAGCTCGCCAATGCCGCCGAAATACTGCGCGGTTATCCAAAGTGGAAGGCGGCGGACTTACAGCAGTTCCAGCGCATGATGCTCACGGTCTTCTACCCGATGAACCATGATTTCCTGGCGCATCACAATAACGCGTTGGTCGACCACTATTGGGCCAACTGGGACCTGGCCAATATGAACGCGATGCTGGCCATCGGCGTACTGACCGACCGTCGCGATATCTATGATGAAGCGGTCAACTATTTCAAACATGGCGCCGGCAACGGTTCCATTGAACACGTGGTCTGGAAGCTCTACGGCAATGGCCTGGGCCAGGTCCAGGAAAGCGGGCGCGACCAGGCGCACACACTGCTCGACATCGCCTTGCTCGGTAGCTTCTGCCAAATGGCCTGGAACCAGGGCGATGACCTGTTCGGTTACCAGAACAACCGCGTGCTGCAAGGCGCCGAATACGTGGCCAAATACAACCTGGGCCAGGATGTGCCATTCACCACCTTCACCAACAGCGCGTTCAAGCAGACGACCATCTCGGCTGAGCATCGAGGCGAAATCCGTCCGATCTGGGAGCTGCTCTACAACCACTACGGGGTGCTTGAAGGCCTCAGCGCACCGAACGTGAAGGCCTTCGCGAACAGAGCCCAGGTGGAAGGCGGTGGCGGGGATTATGGTCCCAACAGCGGTGGCTACGACCAACTGGGGTACGGGACCTTGCTCTATTCGCTGGGGGAGTACGGCCTGTCAAACGCTGAACTGGTGCCGTAGCGATGCATCAACTGCCCCATGCGTCGGCTAAGGCCCCGTTCCCACCGTTGGAAGGCGGTGACTATCAGATCGGCGAATTGCTCACCACCCGCAACGCCAGCCCTTCATAGGCATCCAGCGTGATAGTGAATTCCCCCTGCGCAGTCAGGTCCCCTTCCACCCGCTCGTTGATAATGTCCACCACCATCCCCGCTGCAATATCCGGCAGGTTCACGGTTTCGGTGATCGGCGTGGCGCCGAAATTCAGCGCGGTGATTTGCGTGCCTCTGCCGGCCGGCAGTTCATGGACCATGATCAACAGGGCGGGGTTTTGCACATCCGGCACCAGCACCTGGCGGCTGGCGGCGATGTCGTAAGCGCGGCGCACCGCGAGGATTTTTTGCAATTGCGCGGCAAACGACTCGGGGTCCTGCAACTGGCTGTTCAGGCTGCCGTACAGGCTTTTGGCGCGTGGCATCTGCCCGGCGGATAAGTGTGCGTCGGGGTTAAGGTCCACCAGGTCATAGGCGCCGCGATGAATCCAGCGGGTGTCGCCGTCCTGCATCAAATGCGCAACGTCCGCCGCCGCCAGTGGCAATGCCCCCACCAGGTCCCAGCCGGACAAGGCAAACACCCCCGGCTGCATGGCGTTGTACATCACCAGCAGCAGGTGGATCTGGCGGATCTGTTGAATGTCCGCCGGGGTAATCGCCTCCAGGTCGCGAATACCCAGCGCCGCGGTGATGATGCTGGCCGTGGTGCAGGACACGCCGTTGGTCACGAACTTGAGGTTGTACGGCGCATGTTCGCCGGTCAGGCGTTCATACATCTGCTCGCGGATGTGCTCGCGCAGAATGTTGCCGGGGAAGGTCTGCCCCTGGTACAGGAAGCTGTCATGGGCGTGCAGTGTCCAAAAGTGCACCAGTTCCAGGGTCAGTTCATCGTGGTTCTGCAACGCATGGATCAGCGAGCCGGGGTCGATACCCTGGCGATGCATCTCGCGCAGCATCAAGCGCAGGAACTCCGCATCACCCATCAGCAGCGCATGTTGGTAGGCAGGCCGGGTGATGAAGTCATAGGACAGGTCGGCACCGCCATGGGACATCGAGGCGATGTCATCCACCGTGAGGTTCAACTCCTGGAAGCTGAAGCCGCCCGCCTTGCGAATAGCCCCGCCGAGCAACTGGTTACCGGTGATCGACAATGGATGGCTCTCTGACCAGGCCGTGCCATCGAGCTTGCGCTCCACGCCGAGAAACCCGTTGGCATCCAGGCGCAGGATCTTCGCACCCATCACGTCGATGGCGTGCAGTGCGTCGCCGATGATCATTTGCTGCGCGGCAAACGTGGGGTCCAGCCAATTGAGCGACGGCTGGCCTTCCTTGAAGTAATGCAGATACACCCAGCGTCGCGGTTTTCCATCCACGCCGATCACCACCTGGGTTGCGCTCCAATCGGTTTCCTTGACGCCCGGCTCGAAGAAGATCACCCGCTGCAACTGGCCGACGATGTAGTGCTTGTCGCGCAGCGCGTCCACCTGCAAGGGGCTGAGGTTCTGCGCGTCGCGGCCTTCGGCCACGTCGGGCAGCAGGTGCCAGTCTTCCTCACGGATTTCTACCATATGGTAAAGACCGGGGTAGTCTTCGTACGCCATCTCGGCCAGGCGGAAGTCCGCGCCCTTACCGGTGTGGGACGGAATCACATCGTCAATGATCACCGCGTTGTGCGCCGCCGCCATGCGCGTCAGCGCCTGCAACTGCGCCTCGGTGCCCAGTTGCGGGTCGATCTCGAAGCTGATGCGGTCGAAATTGCCGTCGATGGTCGGCGTATGCAGTGTGCCGTTGAGGCCACCGGACTTTTTCAGCGGGCCGTTATGAATGCCCTGGATACCGATTTTCGACAGGGTGTGCCACAGCGTTTCGTCCCCCAGCGCCTCCAGCACCGTGCCGCCCTCGCGGGTCACAATCGAGGCCGGGTACGCGGTAAACCACACCGAGGACAACGCCGAAGCGTCGCGCGGTCGCGTCTGCGCAAAGGGCTGTTGCCACAACCTGCCTTGCCCGGAGTAGAGCTTGGCGCGCTGGCGGGCTGCGTGCAGCATCGATTGTTCCACCAGCCAGTTCACATGGTTGTTGTCAGCCGCGGTCATAAGCTTGGTCCCTGTCGTTGTAAAAAATCGCTCGTAGACATATGAGGGGTACGCGGGCCATTCGTTGCATTGTTATGGCTCAGCTAAGCCAACCCCTGCGTCGCGTGGCGATACTGACGCGGAGTAAACCCGGTCGAGGCCTTGAACTGCCGGGTAAACGCGCTGTGGTCGGTATACCCGCACTGCAGCGCCACCTCGGTGATCGGCAGGTCGCCGTGCAGCAAGCGATGGGCATGGTCCAGCCGGACCTTCTGGATCATTTGCCGGGGGGTGAGGTGGAACACGCGCTTGCAGTAACGCTCCAGTTGCGCCACTGAAATACCGGCGATGCGCGTCAGTTCGCCGAGGGTGACGCGACGGTTGAAATGCATGCGGATGTGCTCGTCCACCGCCGCCAGGCGTTGATACGCGGGGTGGGTTTCGCTGGCCGATTGCAGGTCTACGGAAATCCCGGCCAAGCCGATGATGTGGCCTTGGTGGTTGTATAACGGCCATTTGCGGGTCAGGCACCAGCCGGGTTCCCGTGTGCCGTAGAGGTGCAGTTCCAACTGGTCTTCGAGCACCAAACCTTGCTGCAGCACGCGCCGGTCCTGCTCGGTATAACCCGGGCCCAGCGGCGCCGGGAACACGTCAGCGCTGGTCTTGCCCAGCAGCGGCTGCAACTGCTTGAGGCCGCAGCGTTGCACCAGGGTGCGGTTGGCGAGGACGTAACGCGCGTGTGTGTCCTTGATGAAAATGGCGGCGTTGGGGATCGCATCCAGCATCGGCAGCAACTGCGCCACGCCGGCCACCAACTGCTGGATGTCGTGCGGGCGGCTCGTCTCGCTGCCTTGGCAAAGGCCGGCAAATGCGCTGTGCATCATCACTGTGTAGCCCCTGCTGATCGCCTAGACGCGTAGCAGATTGCCCGATGCATGGCGGTGCTGTCGAGCGATGCGCACTGTGCTGAATTCGTCATCGATGTCGGCAAAAAACATCAATCGCGCCACCGCCCGCCCGTTCAGGATAGGACCACTGCCGCCTGGCCAGCGTCCCGCTACCCACCGTCTGGAGCCCGTTATGAAGCGACTGCATGTGATCGACTCCCACACCGGCGGCGAGCCCACGCGCCTGGTGATGGACGGTTTCCCCGCGCTCAGGGGCGCCACGCTCGCCGAGCAGCTCGACAACCTGCGCACCGAACACGACCAATGGCGCCGCGCCTGCCTGCTCGAACCGCGTGGCAACGAGGTACTGGTCGGCGCGTTGTACTGCGCGCCGGTGACGCCGGAGGCAACCTGCGGTGTGATTTTCTTCAACAACGCCGGTTACCTCGGCATGTGCGGCCACGGCACTATCGGCCTGATCGCGTCGTTGCACCACCTGGGACGCATCCAGCCGGGCGTACACGGCATCGACACCCCGGTGGGCCCGGTGGCGGCCACTTTGCACGAAGATGGCAGCGTGACCCTGCGCAATGTGCCCGCCTATCGCTATCGCCAACAGGTGCCGGTGCGGGTGCCGGGGCATGGCACGGTCCATGGCGATATCGCCTGGGGCGGGAACTGGTTCTTCCTGGTGTCCGAGCACGGCAAGGCGCTGGAGATGAGCAACGTCGACGCCCTCACCGACTACACCTGGGCGATGCTCAAGGCCCTGGAAGATCAGGGCATCGGTGGCGCGGACGGCGCGCTGATCGACCATATCGAACTGTTCGCCGACGACGCCCGCGCCGACAGCCGCAACTTCGTGATGTGCCCCGGCAAAGCCTACGACCGCTCGCCGTGCGGCACCGGCACCAGCGCCAAACTGGCGTGCCTGGCCGCCGACGGCAAGCTCGTCGAAGGGCAGACCTGGAGACAGGCCAGCATCACCGGCAGCCAATTCGAAGGCCGGTTTGAGTGGGCGGGCGAGCGCGTCATTCCCCTGATTACCGGCCGCGCCTACATGACCGCCGACAGCACCCTGCTGATCGACGAGCAAGACCCTTTTGCCTGGGGCATCTGAGCCCCCTCCTTTGATTGAACGGAGCTGGAACCATGAGCGATAACATCTTCACCGGTTGTATCCCCGCGCTGATGACCCCGTGCACCACCGCGCGCCAACCGGACTTCGACGCACTGGTCGCCAAGGGCCGCGAGTTGGTCGATATCGGCATGAACGCCGTGGTGTATTGCGGTTCCATGGGCGACTGGCCGTTGCTCACCGAGGCCCAGCGCCAGGAAGGCGTGGCGCGTCTGGTGGCGGCCGGGGTGCCGACCATCGTCGGCACCGGCGCGGTGAACAGCCGTGAAGCGCAGGCCCATGCGGCCCACGCCGCCAAGGTTGGCGCACACGGCCTGATGGTGATTCCGCGCGTGCTGTCCCGGGGCGCCTCTGCAACCGCGCAAAAGGCCCACTTCTCGGCGATCCTCAAAGCCGCGCCCAAGCTGCCGGCCGTGATCTACAACAGCCCGTACTACGGCTTCGCCACCCGCGCCGATCTGTTCTTCGAGCTGCGTCGCGAACACCCCAACCTGATCGGCTTCAAAGAGTTCGGCGGCGGCGCCGACCTGCGATACGCCGCCGAACACATCACCTCCCAGGACGATAACGTGACCCTGATGGTCGGCGTCGACACCCAGGTGGTACACGGCTTCGTCAACTGCAACGCCACCGGCGCAATCACCGGCATCGGCAACGCGCTGCCACGGGAAGTGCTGCAACTGGTGGCCCTGAGCAAACAGGCGGCCAGGGGCGATGCCACGGCCCGGCGCCAGGCGCATGAGCTGGAGGCCGCGTTGGCGGTCTTGTCGTCCTTCGATGAAGGCGGTGACCTGGTGCTGTATTACAAACACTTGATGGTGCTCAACGGCGACACCGGCTACGACTTGCATTTCAATGCAACCGACGTGCTCAGCGACGCCCAGCGCCGCTATGCCGAAACCCAGTACGCGCTGTTCCGCCAGTGGTACGCCAACTGGTCGGCCGAACAGAACGTCGGCTGATTGTTTAGGCGCCGCTGTGCTGTTCACAGCGGCCAACTGTGTTTTTCCAGGACGCTCTCATGACTTTGACAGGCACGCTGTTGAGCGGTCGGCACTTGCTCTGCGGCCATCGCGACGGCCAGAGAGAGGTATAGGCCATGGCCGAAGATTTCGTCGTGGTCGGCGCCGGTATTATCGGGGTTGCCTGCGCCTTGCAGCTGGCGCGCCAAGGTCGGCGGGTGAAGGTGCTTGACGCGCAGGCGCCCGGCAGGGGCGCCTCCTATGGCAACGCCGGCCACCTGGCGACGGAACAGGTGTTTCCCATCGCCGACCTGTCGATCCTCAAGCGCTTGCCCGCCATGCTCACCGACCCCATGGGCCCTTTGCGCCTGGACTGGAAATACCTGCCTCGCGCCCTGCCCTGGTTTGTGCGGCTGTTGCTGAACCTGCGTGCGACGCAATACCAGCGCACCGTGGTGGGTATTCGCGCGTTGAACGAAGGCAGCCTCGGCGCCTGGCAGCGTTTGCTGGCCAGCATCCATCGTTCTGAACTGTTGCGCGAAGAGGGCTCGCTGCTGGTGTACGAACGGGCCGACTCGCGTCCCGCCCTCGACGCCTTGCAACAGCGGATGCGCCAACAAAATGTGGCGGTGGATTTCTGGCCCGCCGAGGCCATTCGCAAGGCCGTGCCGCAGTTAAGCGAGCGGGTCCAGGGCGGGCTGTTTTTTCCCGCGACGGGGCATTTTGTCGACCCTTACCACGTGCTATGCGAACTGGTGGAAGCGGCCAAGGCCAGCGGCGTGCAATTCGTCACGCGTCAGGTGCGCGATGCACGGGTTGACGCTGATGGCGTGGTGTTGACGACCGACCAGGGCACTCTCACCGCACGCCAGGTACTCATCGCCTGCGGCGCCCACTCGGCCCGACTCACCGCCTGCCTCACCGGCAAAAAAATCCCGCTGGACACCGAGCGCGGCTATCACTTGATGCTGCCCCACGAGCACCAGCGCCTGCCGTTTGCCGTCACCTCGCTGGAACGCAAATTCATCATGACCCCCATGACCGGCGGCCTGCGCCTGGCCGGCACGGTGGAATTCGCCGGCCTGGAGCGCCCGGCGAACATGGCCCGCGCCTGGCAGTTGCATCGGTTGAGCCAGGGGCTGTTTCGTGAGGAATTGAATGTGCGGGACGCAACGCCATGGATGGGGTTTCGGCCATCCCTGCCGGACTCGCTGCCGGTCATTGACCGGGTGTGTGACGCAAAAGTACTGCTCGCATTCGGTCATCAGCACTTGGGGTTGACGCAGGCGGCGGTGACGGCAGAAAGGATAGGGCAACTGGCGTGTGCCGGCGTTGGGCAAACAGATGTGCCGGCGCCAGGGCCGTATCGGCTGGATCGGTTTTGAAAGAGGTGGGCCTGCGCGCGACGCCTTAAAGCGTGGGCGCTTGCCCAGGGTGCGCGGACGCGCTCAATAGCGCGTCAGCAATGCCCTCGATTTCATCCTGCAGCCACAGTTTGTTTGTCCAATCAGCAGGGATAGCTTGAGCACCGTAGTAAGCGCCCGCCAATTGCCCCACGATTGCCGCAGTGGTATCGGCGTCATCCCCTAGGTTTGCCGCAGCGAGCACTGCCTCGGCAAAACTGTCTGTGTGGTGGAAACACCACAACGCTGCCTCCAAGGACGCGACTGCATACCCTGTTCCATTGATCTCGGTTGTCGACTTGCTGCGATATTCGCCATGCGCTATGGCGATGACTTTGGGCGCGGACAATCCTGCGCTGGATAAGCGCAACACGTCATCCTTCGGCTCGCCGCGCAGCGCGTTGCTGATCGCCTGCGCAAGTACCAGGCAGCACTCAAGCGCCTCTTGCGCCGCGTGGGTAGTTCGCGAACTCTGGAGGGTGTAGGCACGAATATTTTCCGGGTCTGGAAAGTAAAACAACACGACGGGGGCCAGACGCATCATCGAACCATTACCGGCCGAACGCGGGTCCGTTGAGCCTGCAAACGGGTCGCCGGTGGTCTCAAATGTCGCCAGCGCCTGGCGAACCGTCATGCCGATATCAAAGCAATCGCCGGTGGAACTCAGGTATCCCCACTTCCACCAGTTCAGGTAGCGGCCCATCTGGTCCCGCGGGTCAAAACCTTTTTTGTGCAGCAGACTTTCCGCCAGGCACAGCGCCATCGAGGTGTCGTCCGTCCACTGGCCGGGCTTGAGGTTGAACGGCCCTCCTCCGACCATATCGGTAAGCGGAGTGAATGTGCCACGAGGCATGAACTCGACGGTTGTACCGACGGCATCGCCGCAGGCCAGGCCCAGCAGGCAGCCGCGATAACGATCCGAAAGCGTAAGAGACATGTGTCTTCCTTGAAAAGGCCATGCTGGAGTGCATGGATCAACCAGCACTTTACTTGACCAACCGCTTCTCTTTGGAGGGGCGATATCCGAAGTACGAGCTATAGCACTTGCTGAAATGACTCGGCGACACGAACCCGCACGCCACCAGCACTTCCACCTGCGAGAGCTCGGTGTGCTGCAACAACCGGCGGGCCTCGGTGACGCGTAACTCCATGTAGTAGCGCTGCGGCGTGGTGCCCAATTGCTCCTTGAACAAGCGCTCCAACTGGCGGCGCGAGCGACCGGCGTAGACGGCCAGTTGGTCCAGCTCCAGGGGTTCCTCAAGGTTGGAATCCATCAATTTCACCACTTCACGCAGGGGCGCGCTGACACTGACGTTTTCGGTGGGTTTGATGCGCCGGTAGCGCGATTCTTCGAAGGCCAGGATATCTTCGATGCCTTCGACGAGGGCTTTACCGTGCAGACCCTTGATCCAGTCCAGCGCCATATGGAACGCACCGGAAGGGCTTGAAGCGGTCAGGCGGTCGCGGTCGATCACGTAGGGTTCGCTGGTCACATGGGTGGCCTTGGACACTTCGGCCAATGCCGGACGGTGTTCCGGGTGGATGGCGCAGCGGTAATCCTGCAACAGCCCGGCGCGGCCGAGGAACCAGGCGCCGTTCCACAACCCCGCCAGGTGGATACCCTGTTCGGCAGCGCTGCGCAGCAGTTGGATGAAGCCTTCGCCGGCCTTGAGTTCGGTGCGGAACCCGCCACAGATCACCAGCAAGTCCACTTCATGCAGCGCATCGGCATCCAGGCGTGCATCGGGGCGAATGACCAGGCCCAGGTCGCTGATCACTTCACCCTCGTCGCAACCGTAGGTGCGCGAGGCGAACAGCTCGGGGCGCAGCAGGTTGGCGGTGACCAGCGTGTCGAGGGTCTGGGTAAAGGCCGGCAGGGAAAAGTGTTCGAGCAACAGGAAGCCCACGCGGCTGACCGACGCCGGCTGCGAGGTTTCATTGAGGTAGCGCAGGTTCTTGCCCTTCATGCCACCGCTGAATTGACGTCTTTCCATCGAGGGTTGGCCCACTTTTATTGTTGATGCGATGGGCGTCATCTTAGGGGCAAATGCATTGGCTGTCTCACGCCCTGATCTCGACAAACGCACAACCGGCCAAAGCCCGCAGCAGAACGGTGGGAAGCGCATCTGATATGGTTTTTTAGTTGTTATCTGCGCCTGTATCGAAATGCCGCGCGGGTGGACAATGGCCACATCCCCCCTTCCTTCCCCTTCGGAGGCCGTATGACCAAGATGGCAATATTCCTGTTCGGCTTTTTGGTGTTGACCATCGGCATCGGCTTGCTGGCGACCATCTCGCCGGTCTGACCGTTAGTTGGCAAACACCATCGGATACAGCGACAACACCAGCAACCCGGCCATCGCCCCATTGAATAACCTTAGCCGGCGCGGTTCGCTCAGCACATTGCGCAAGCCGCTACCACAGCCTGCCCACACGCACACACTGGGCAGGTTCACCACGGCAAAAACCAGGGCGATAACCAGCACGTTGGTGACATAGCCCTCAGCGGGCGTATAGGTGGTAATCGCTCCCAACGCCATGATCCAGGCCTTGGGGTTCACCCACTGGAACGCAGCCGCGCCCAGGAACGTCATGGGTTTTGCGTGTTCATCGTGGCTGTCGGACAGCGCCCCCGCCGTGGCGATCTTCCACGCCAGGTAAAGCAGATACGCCGCGCCGACGTAGCGCAACAGCGTATAGGCCCAAGGGAACACCTTGAACACTTCTCCCAACCCCAGGCCGACCGAAATCACCAGCAGCATGAACCCGATACTGATCCCCAGCGCATGAGGCATCGAGCGGCGGAACCCGAAGTTCACCCCCGAAGCCAACAGCATGGTGTTATTGGGGCCGGGCGTGATCGAAGACACGAAGGCGAACAGCACGAAGGCTGAGAGCAGGCTGGTAGACATGAACATGAGGCGGCACCCAAACGCTGTGAGAGGCCTGCGACAGTAGTGGGTTAAGCCGCCCGATGCCCCGTACAGCCAGGGTCGAATCCAGCCATACACTTCTCGTTCAAATAATTGCGAGGCTTTCACGAAGCTTTCACAGACGAGCGCCTAGGGTGAACCCAGCTCCTAGTGAACATCCCCTTTAGCCCGCGCTCCCCAACGCGGGCTTTTCTTTGCCCGGATTAATCGCAGGCTAAAAGCACGCACCGCCGTGCCCCTCCCCAGCGGCCAATGGCCTGAACATCCCCAGCGGAGCCGTAGATGAAAAAGTTGATACAAGGCCTCGACGGCCCCAGAACCGCGCAACAGGCGTTGTTTTACGATCTGGAAGATGCGGCGGCGATTGTCGGATGGGCGGTGGTAGAGCTGACAGCCATGCCGACTGCGGGCAGCCCGCCGTCAACGGCAGCGACCCTGGCGAAGATATGTGCGCTGCTGACGGCTCAACAGGAAAAGCTTGATCGGTACGCGGCTGAAGCCAAATCTCAGCGCATCATCCGGTCTGAGGGGGATGGTTGATCCATGACCGGCCATTTTCGATGAGCCATAAAAAACCCGTAGAGGTTAATCTACGGGGTGGATCTGGTTCCCAGCCCAGTTGTTGTCAATGGGGACGGCGCCGTTATCGAGGTAGCGGGACAGCGCTGGCCAGTGTTTCAAGCTATTATCGAGCGCCCTGCTGATAACCGAACCTTCGGGCACGGCATCACGCTGGGCGATCATCCAGGCATGCGACCTATCCATTACCGGCACGGCTTTTCTTGCTGGACAATAGGACCGGACGAGCCGGCAACGTGGAACTGTGTTTGCGCGTTTTCGGTTCGCTCAGCTGGGATCTACGAACTGCAAGATTACTGATCGGAAAAAAGACCAATGCTAGGGAAAGTCAGCAGTAAACATCTCGTCTGGGGCGCGGTCGCGCTCTGCGCAACCCTTCTGTCCGGGTGCGCTACATCACGCTACGACGGTAAGCACGCACCGGACCCGAGTAAGGCGATCATCATGGGTGCGATTGGTGAGAGCTTTCCGATGATGCAGCCCCATGGGCTGGTGGTTGAAATCGACCAACAGGGAGCACCCGGTACCGCAATACGGCTGACGACGCTGGGCAATGAAGATGATCAGCCATCACCCTCTGTGCTGGGCCATTACTTCATGTATGAAGTGCCGCCTGGTGAGTATGAGTACACGCAGTGGCATTACGTGTATTACGCCGGAAAATCGATGCCGCGCCCTGTGCCTGCGGTTTTCTCGGTGAAGGCCGGGGAAACCCTCTATATCGGCGATCTGCGCGCCGATGCCCTGCGCTTTTGCCTGTCCAACGTGAACAACGCCGAGGACACGGTGCAGGCGCTCAAGCGCAAGTACCCGATGCTCAAGGACCGCAACATCGTGAATCTGACGCCGAAGAGCGGTTTTGCGCCTTGGCCGAGTTCTGATGCCACTGACTTCGGTAAAGGGCTGTGCAAGATCTGAATCCGGTAACGGTGACAGTCATCGAACCCGACGCCCATTGATCCACGTTCAAGGAGTTTCATGCCATGAAGCGCTGTACGCTACTCTGGGTCGGCCTGTTCGCCGCCCTGGCCTCACTGACCGGCTGCATCGGCGGTCCGGACCTCAAAGGCCAACCGTTCTTCACATCACCGGCTGAACCCCGTGCGGATGAGGCCACGGTGTACTTCTATCGCACCTCGGCCAGCATCGGTAATGGGGTGGCCCCGACCATTCAGGTCGATGGCCGCGCCATCGGCAGCTTGCCTTCCGGTAGTTTTTTCAAGGCCGGCATTCCCGCCGGCAAGCACAGCGTCGCCTCCACCTCGCCCCCCATCATCAGCGGTATGGTTAACAAGCGTTTCGATATCACCGTCGAAAATGGAAAGGTGTATTACATCGCCGATCAACTCAGCACCGTCGACTTCACGGATGGGCAGACCTTGGGTGAAGTCGACGGCCGTCGTTTCAGTGGAGCAATGTTTTACTCGCGCTACGCGCTTGTGCCTGCCGAGGAAGCGTTGCGTTCCATCAAGTGGTGCCAGGAGTTGCCGGGAACTGCACCGTAACTACGACTTTTTCAACAGAATCGGACGTTAGTGGATGCTCAAGCCCCTTACTCTTGAGCACAATGCTACGTCCAATCGAGGGGCGCCATTCCGATAAAGGCGTCCCAAATTTCCAAACAAAAAAGACAGGGTTGCGAAAGCGATGACCAAATCCCAGACAATAAAAAACCCCGTAGACGTTAATCTACGGGGTTTCTAAGAGTGGAGGCCGAGGTCGGAATCGAACCGGCGTAGGCGGATTTGCAGTCCGTTAACCGGTCCCTATTTCATTGGGCCTTTAGACTCAAGTGCCCGTATTTACTGGCTTTGTGCAACTCATGCTGTATATCCATGCAGGGATATATGGGACATCCAGTGTCCCAGGATTGTCCCACCCTTACAGACGCCCTATCGATTTACCTACTAGTCCTTCTCGGCCACTACGTAAACGATGTCACTCGGCAACAGGCGCAAGACCGGAATGGCGCAGGCTACCGCGCAATAGATGACGATCGTTGAGAGCTTCCCAAGGTTGCCGGCGCATGAAATTCTGGCGTACAGGCCAGGCAGTCCAAGCGTAGGAAGCGTTCCAGATTTCACCGCGGTGAATCTGTTTTTGGCCAAAAGATCAGAAAGGTTTTTTGGGTTGAAGTAGTGAACATGTGGCGATGGGAGGCCTTTCTGCCAAAGCCTTTCGAAGTAGCTGTACTTGCCGATGCGGCAAAATGCCCTGGCGATTTTATAGAAAATACCGTCACTGCTGGGCAGGTTCAGAACAAGCAAGCCTCCGCTATTCAGTCGGCTATGGCACTCGGAAAGCACCTTGACGATGTCGGGGATATGCTCAATCACGTCATTGAACACAATCACATCGAACATCTCACCGTCTTTCAAGGTGTCAGGGAAATAACCTTTGCGAACAGGGAGCCCGCGCGCATGAGTCGCCTTGAATACGACTTCATCAGGCTCAACGCCCAATGATTCAAACTTATGCATTGCCGCTTCAACAAACCAGCCGTGGGCGCACCCAACATCTACCAGCTTGCCGCCGCCGGGCTTAAGCGCTGAAATTACGCCAAGTAGTTTATTGAAATTCCCGACGCGAATATCGCGCAGGCCGGTCTCTCTGACTGTTTCATTAACAAGTTTGTGCGGAGACACCTCATTAATAACAGGCTCCAGATCGCCCTTTTCATAGTTACAACTATGGCAAGTAAAGTGCCATGCCTGAACACCAACTGATAGCTTCCCTCTACATACTGGGCAGACATTATTATTCATGTAAGTCCTTGATATCCATATTGGTGATCGCGGGGCAGCATACTACAGAGCGTTTTCGCTTCCAATCAGACGCCCATCCGGCCAGCCAAGGGTCAAGAATTTTGATGCAAAGGCCCGCCAGCGAGTGTCCACTGATGGGCCCGTACCACTACGCAGCTCGGAATGAGATTCCGTCGAGAGATACGTAAGAGTTGCTGCCTGCCTGAACAATCACGGCACCACCAGCGTTTACAATGACGAACCCGAATAAGTTATTGGATACGCACGCAAAATTGGAGTCGCCGGCCGGCCGGAATCCAGTCGTCAGGAGAAACGCAGCAGTGCCTACAGTGCCTGACTTTATAGAGCCGCGAAGCCGCACAATTCCATTTGTGTCCTTGTAATAACCGGTGGGGCTGAATCCGCCACCAGCGAAATCAAATGCGGTTGAGATAGCCGTAGATGTATATCTTCAACAGGATCGAGGGGTGGTAAGCGGGACGGCCTGTGTCAGCCGGAATAGCACCGTCAAAACCCAAGGAAACCAGGTTGAGTTCGTCGACAAAAACGTCGACTACGCGCACCGGATTGGTATCGCTGACGTCGTCGTCGAGGCTCTCGGGAAGTAAGATGCCTTGGCCTCGATGTTCACCTTGGATAAAGCGCTTCATGGGCGATCCCTGCGATGAAATCCTCAGAAATCATAGCAAGGGTTCGCGAAGGTGTTTTTACACACTCTGGGCCGTTAGTAGACGCTCAGGCTTCTTAGCCTCGAGCACAATCCCACGCCCAATCGGGGAGAGGCATACCGATAACGGCGTCTTAAATTTCCCGAAAAAAGGTAGGGATGCGGAAGCGATCCGAAAAATTGCGAAAGCGATGACCAAATCCCAGACAATAAAAAACCCCGTAGACGTTAATCTACGGGGTTTTCAAGAGTGGAGGCCGAGGTCGGAATCGAACCGGCGTAGGCGGATTTGCAATCCGCTGCATAACCATTTTGCTACTCGGCCTCAAACGATCAATGCCTTTACCACTGGCACTCACCGCATAAAAACTTGAGTGGGCCCAAAAGCCCTACCTCTACTCTAACTCATTGAATACATTGAAGTTTTTAATACTTCGTTGCGTTCGATGGGCGCCATTATGTACTCATTTGCCAATGCCTGCAACCCCTTGATTTCAAAAATATTTCGCAGCGGCATCAAGGGTTTGCGTGCATGGCCTACTCCTGGATGCGCTGTAATTGATAGTGCGGGTCGGCCTCGATCTGGGCTTCGGTGAAGGGCAACGAACGCAGTTTTTTCTCGGAGAACGCTTGGGTCTGGTCCTTGGCATAGTTCGACGCGGGGTTACTGGACAGGGAGAACGTCAGTACGCCCTGGGCCTGGGGGCCCTTGTCGTCGAAGGTGACGATTTGCAGGTAGCTGCTGCCGCTGACGACTTCGCGCTTGCCGTCGGCGCGGGGCACGGTTTGCATCGCGTTATAGACGCCCAGTTCCTGCGGGCCACCGTGGATCGGGGTTTGCCCGGAGCGTTGCACATCGCCCCAGTGGCTTTGCGCGCCAAGGCCTCGTTTGGCGACGTCGGCCGTGGAAGCCAGCATGGCTTCGCGCAAGGCGTTGGCCACGGGTTCGCGGTCGATGGCCAGGCCGCGAGGCGTGGTCAGGGGCTGCGCCGGGTCGAAGGTTACGCGCCAGGCGTCGGGGAGTTGCTGCAGGTGTTCCATCAAGTTGATGAAGTGCACCAGGCCGATGCCGCTGTCGAGGTTGGCGTGCCGGTCCCAGGTTTGGAGGCTGGCACACAACGGCTTCAACGCCTGCGCATCGGTGCCCAGTTGTCTGGCGCAGAACTGCAGCAGGTCGGGCATGACCTGGCCGGCCAGGTACACCTCGTTGTCCATCACCATGTGTTGCAGGTCCGCAACGGTGATCGGCTGCTTGGCCAGGGATTGCAGGCGTTGCAGGGCAAACCGCGCGCGCGGGCCAAGGCTGATGTTGTCCTGGCTGATCACCGCAGAGAACCCGGCAAGCGGCGCCTGGGGGTTGACCATCCAGGCGGAATCATTGGAATGCTGCACAAAGTCGGTGCGTTCCAGTTGCGGCAATTGTTCGGCCGGGAAGATGCCGGGCTGGGCGGCGCGCGGGTCAATGTCCCAGGCACAGGCGCTGCGAGCGCCGTCGAGCATGATCAGTTGCACGCCGGCGCGTGGGTCGCTGCATTGCGCGAGTTTGGCCGCGTTGACGTTGGGCACCACCGACTGGTTCATGTACAGGCTCTGGCCCTGGTCGTCGGCGGCCAGGGTGTTGACCCACGGGATGCCTTGCAGGGTGTGCACCGAGTTTTGCAACGCCTTGAGGCTGGCCGCGCGGTTCATTGCGTACCACTGTTGCAGCACGCGGTCATTGCCAAGGTTGGCGTCGCGCAGGCTGAAAGCCGTGTGACGGTCCCAATCGAGCTTGCCGGGCCATTGCACAACGGGGCCGAACAGTGAGCTGTAGACCGTGTGGTTCACCGTTTTAACGCTGCCGTCGGGTTGTTTGACCTGCACGTTCACCGAAGTTTTATCCATTGCAACGGACTTGCCATCCAGCATGTAGCGCGTGGAATCCTTGGGGTCCAGGGTCAATCGGTACAGGGTGAAATGCTTGGACGTGTCTACCGTATGGGTCCACGCCACGTGTTGGTTAAAGCCGATGTTCACCACCGGCAAGCCCGGCAACGCGGCGCCCATCACATCCAGTTGCCCGGGAATGGTCAGGTGCATTTCATAAAACCGCATGCCGCCTACCCAGGGAAAATGCGGGTTGGCCAGCAGCATGCCGCGCCCGTTGAACGAGCGATCACGCCCCACCGCCACCGCGTTACTGCCGCGGTCCAGGCTGAAGCGTTGTTGATTGGCCGCGGCCAGTTCAAAGGCCTTGGCGCCGGTGTGCACGGCGGCGGTGGCGTGAGGTGGCGTGGCGCCGACCAGGGCTTCGGCGAACTGGCCGACACCGCCTTCGACCAACAGCCTGCGGGTCAGCTTGACCAGATCCTCGGCAACCAGTGGCCGCACCCACGTCGCCTGGCACTGCGCGGGGGCGCCCTGCTCTTTCAGGTAGCGGTTGTAACCGGCGACGTAGCCTTCGATACGCTGTTGGATCTGCGGGCTCTGCGCCTTCCAGAACGCGGCAACCGCACCCGGCGAATTCAGCCAGGTAAAAAACACATCACTGGCCAGGTTGTTGCGCTCTTCGAGGGTCGCCTGTTCGGGGCCGAAGTACCTGGCCCGCTCGCCGTTCACCGTGACCACCTCATTGGCCAGCAGGCACAGGTTGTCCTGGGCATAGGCGTAACCGATGCCGAAGCCCAGGCCCCGCTCATCGTCAGCGCGGATGTGCGGCACGCCGAAACTGGTGCGCCGGATATCCGCCGACGCCTGCGCCACCTGCTCCCGCGCCGATGCGGCCAGGCTCAGCCCCAGCAACACACCCGTCACACATACCCTGGACACCCGATTGGAAATAATCACGCAGACTCCACCGTCAAATTGAACACCCTCACAAGGGGCAACCACCCCACCGTAAGAACGCAATCAACCGGGAAGAATTTAGCGCCAGCGCGGTTTATTCAGGGCGATGGCTGTGTGACAAAACCGATACCGACAAAATTTCTACATCCTTCACTTCATGATTTCGCTCGCTCGTTCGTCTTAGTTACTAAGAGCGCCATCATTTTCCTGATCAGGCTCTGATAAGGAGTTTTTGCATGTACAACCCGACAGTGCCCACGGAAGGACATTCAACGGCCGCCGATGCCAATTTCGGCAGCGGCGCGCGAGCGTTCGGTAAAACGCCCGAACAGCAAGGCAACCAGCGTATCCGCCATTTGCTCAAATGTTTTGGTTTGCGTACCAGCCTGATTCGGCTGAAGGTCATCGATGCCCTGCTCACCGCCGCCAGCAACCAGCGCACCCTTGGGGTGCGCGGCGTGCACAGCCATTTGCTCGAGCTGGGCATTCCACTGTCGTTTCTCAGTGTGCGCGAGGTGCTCAAGCGCCTGTGCAGCGAGGGCGTGATCACCCTCAACACCGACAAGAGCTACAGCCTCCATGAAGAGGCCGCCAAAGTGCTCGAAGGCCGCGCCTGACTCAGAGGTTAGGCTTGACCTTGCGACGCATCACGCCGTTGATCACCACCACCACCACGGCAATCGCAATGGCGATGTACTGGAAGGTTTTTTCGCTGATAGCCCCGGTGTTCTGCAGGTAGGACAGGCCGAACATCGATCCCAGTACCACCAGGGAAATCAGAATCGAGTATTTCAAGCGTTGCTTTTGGGTCATGACGGGGTCCTGAAGCTGAAAGTGTATGCACTGAATGATCGCCGAACATGCGAGGCATCGGGTCGGCAAACTCGTATCTTACAGACGATAAAACGCTTTGGCTCGTCCGACGCCGGATTCAGCGATGGCCTGCCACGCCTGCTGGGCGACAGACTAAACCTCAAAACCCTGGGGCAAAAACTCAATGAGATCGCCACACGTTTGGGAGAAAACGCAACGCCCCAGGCGATCCTGGCAGCGTTGAAAGCAACGGCCATGATCATCGACCCCGCTTCACCGGAGCGCAGCCAAGCCGATGCCTCCGTTACCCTGCTGGATTACCTCCGGTCCCGAGGCCTGGCGCTACCCACCAGCCACTTTGCATTGACGGCCCTGGCCGGGGCCGTGTTCAACAGAGCCCTGGAACATCCCTTGGGCAGTTTCGGCGGCGGGCTGTCATGGCCATTCCCCCTCAGCCCTGAGCGGCAACGTACGCTCGTCGCACTCGACGTAAACGCCACGTTCAACGAGCAATTCAATCAGGCGATCGACTCGCGCAAAAAAGGCATCACTGCGACGATCAAACACCTGATCGCTCAACTGCCGCTGCCCGACAGGCAAAACCTGGAATACGCCAAGCTCGAGTTCTATCAAAACAATACCTACACGCTGGGTACGGGCTTATTCGGCAGAACACTCGAAGAAAAAAACCAAACGCTGCTGGTTAAAGCCTCCGGCGTGGCAGGTGAAACCGTTTATAAAATCGATTTGAAACAGGGGGCCATTACCGGGGTTCCAGGCACCGAGCTGACCCAGCAACGGCAGCGCACCTCCAACCGGGTCTATCCGATAGAAAAATTCACCCCCACCCGCGTCGGCCAAGCCCAATGGCTCAACGCCGCCCCCGCAGCCGCCCCACTGCCGGTGCCCCTGAGCTATGCAAGCGCACGAACACAGGCCATTGCCGATGTGTTTGTCGAGCACCTTGATATCGACAATGAGGATGCAGTCCAGGCAGCCAAAGGCACCAGCCGCTATGACCAACTGAGGGATTCGGAAGGCAAACTGACCGATTTGCGCCTTAACGTTGCAACCCGGTACCCCGCGTGGCGCACAGCTCAACCAGCCAATCCACAAACACCCGCACCCGCTGTGATAACTGGCGATGCGGCGGGTACAGCGCGGTCAGCGCCATTTTCGGCACGGCCACCTGCGGCAGTACTTCCACCAGCGCGCCCAGGGCCAAGCGTTGCACGGCGTGATAGTACGGGGCCTGGATCAACCCGTACCCGGCCTCGCAGGCGCAAAAGTAGCCATCCGCACCGTTGACCGCGACCACCTTGGGCAGGTTGACCGCGCGCAGTTCGCCGCCCACTTCAAACTCCAAGCCAAACCGTTTGCCGCTGGCGCTGGAAACGTACTCGACCATCTGGTGCCGGGCCAGGTCGTCCAGGGTCTCGGGCACGCCCATGCGCGCCAGGTAGGCGGGGCTGGCCAAGGTGATTTGATCCATCATCGCCAAGGGCCGCGCCACCAGCGATTCGTCCAGGGCCAGGCCGCCGCGCAACACGCAATCCACGCCCTCGCGAATCAGGTCCACCGGGCGGTCGTTGAGGCCGATTTCCAAGGCGATGTGCGGGTAACGCGCGGTAAACGTCGGCAGCGCCGGGATGACCAGGTAGCGGCCGATGCCCGCCGGCATATCAATGCTCAACGTGCCGCGCGGGTTCTGGCGCTGGGTGGAAAACACCGCCTCGGTTTCTTCCAGGTCGGTGAGCAACTGCACGCAGCGCTGGTAATACGCCGCGCCGTCGAGGGTCGGGCTGACTTGGCGCGTGGTGCGCTGCAACAGCTGCACGCCCAGGTGCGCTTCCAATTGTTTGATCAGGATCGTCACCGAGGCGCGAGGCAGTTGCAGGCTGTCGGCGGCCTTGGCGAACCCGCCCAGCTCGACGATCCGGGTAAACACGCGCATCGCATTAAAACGGTCCAACGGCGGCACCCCGGCTTATTGTTTAGATATTACGAATAGTGATAGTGCTTTTAGCCTGTTTATCCCGATTCTGTCGAGCGTAACAATGACGCCTTCATCCCAAGGAGCTGCACCCATGCACACTCGTCAACTCGGTAAAAACGGCCCACGTGTTTCCGCCATCGGCCTCGGCTGTATGGGCATGAGCGATTTCTACACGCCCGGCAGCGACAGCACCGAAGCCATCGCCACCTTGCACCGCGCGCTGGAACTGGGCGTGAACTTTCTCGACACCGCCGACATGTACGGCCCTCACACCAACGAGCAACTGATCGGCAAAGCCATTGCCGGCAAGCGCGACCAGGTGTTCCTGGCGAGCAAATTCGGCATCCTGCGCGACCCGGCCAACCCGGCCCTGCGCGGTGTGAATGGCCGCCCCGAGTACATCCGCGAGTCCATCAACGGCACCTTGCAACGGCTTGGCGTCGACACCTTGGACTTGTACTACCAACACCGCATCGACCCTGAAGTGGCCATCGAAGAAACCATCGGCGCCATGGCCGAGCTGGTGCAACAGGGCAAGGTGCGTTACCTCGGCTTGAGCGAAGCGTCCGCCGCGACCCTGGAACGGGCGCACAAGGTGCACCCCATCAGCGCCCTGCAAAGCGAATACTCACTGTGGAGCCGTGACCAGGAGCACAACGGCTGCCTCGCCACGTGCCAACGCCTGGGCATCGCGTTTGTGCCCTACAGCCCGTTGGGGCGTGGTTTTCTCACCGGCGCGCTGAAAAGCCCGGACGATTTCGGTGCCGATGACTACCGCCGCTTCAACCCGCGCTTTCAGGGGGAGAATTTCACCAAAAACCTGCAACTGGTGAAACAGGTACAAACCCTTGCGGCGGACAAAGGCGTAACGGCCGGGCAACTGGCGCTGGCCTGGGTATTGGCGCAAGGCGACTTCATCATCCCGATCCCGGGGACCAAGCAGCGCAAGTACCTGGAAGAGAACGTCGCGGCCGTGTCGATCAGCCTCAGCCCGGCCGAGCTGGGGGCGCTGCAAGCGATCTTCCCCGCCGATGCCACCGCAGGCCTGCGCTACCCCGAAGAAGTCATGGCGATGCTGGATATCTGAGGAGCGCGGCGCTCCGACTTTCTTGTACGCACGTACCTAAAGCTCCCGTGCGCCGGGCCGATAGCCTTACGAAGCTCTAATAAAGCCGCGTCGACAATAACGCTTCGTAAGGACGGCCCCATGCCCCCACTGCGCTCTATCCAAGCCCGCTACACCCTGTTTCTGGTGCTGTTCGTCCTGGTGCTGTTCGTATTGACCGTCGTCGGCATCGGCCAGTTGGTCGCGCCGACGCTGCGTCACACCGAAGAACAGGTGGTGCTCAACCGCGTCGCCGAGGTGGCCGAACGGATCAAGGGCGAGCTCAACAAGGTTCAGGCCCAGCAACGCACCATCACGCAGACCGTGCCCCTGCTCGACAGCGACGCCATCGACAAGGTCCTGCCCGGCCTGGTGGACCAGTACGGTGAGCTCAAAGTGTTTGGCGGCGGCATCTGGCCGTTGCCCAACCAACGCACACCGGGGCGTAACAAGCACAGTACGTTCTGGCACCGCGACGCGTCGGGCAAGCTGATGGTGAACACCTTCTGGAACAGTGACCCGGCGCCCAACTATTACGACCAGAGCTGGTACAAAGGCGGCCTCGCCGCACCGCGCGGGCAATGCGCCTGGGCCGCCGCCTACAAGGACGACGCCAGCCAGGAGCCGCGCACCAACTGCGCCATGGCGATCCAGCGCGACGGCGCCGCGTATGGCGTAGCGACTATCGATGTGACCCTGGGTTTCTTCAACGACCTGGTGGCCAGCAAGGAAAAGGACATCGGCGGGCAAATGCTGATCGTCGAAGGCGACGGCAAGATCATCAGCAACAGCTCGCGCCTGAGCAGCCCGGTAGTGCTCAAGAACATCAGCGAACTGACCGGCACATCAGCCTTTGCCGCCCAGGTCAGCAAAGCCCTGGCGCATCGCGACCAGGCCTTGCAACGCAGCGAATTCGACAATGGCGGCGTCGCCAGCACTTTTTATATGCGCCCCATCGAAGGCACGCCGTGGTTCCTCGCCACCGCCCTGCCCACCTCACTGATCACCGCACAGCGTGACGACGTGCTCGGCAGCCTGGCCCTGTTGCAAATCCCCATGGTGGTGCTGCTGGTGCTGCTGGCGCTGTATGCGATCCGCCAATTGGTGCAGCGCATGAAGACTCTCAAAACCAACATCGACGCCCTGTCCACGGGCGACGCCGACCTGACCCGACGCATCACCATCCGCGCCGAAGACGAACTGGGCGCGATTGGTCACTCGGTGAACCGTTTTATCGTGTACCTGCAAAACATGATCGGCGAAGTGACCCAGGCCACTGGCGCCATGTCGTCGGGCCTTGAGCAATTGCAACGCACCTCGGCGCACACCAACCAGATCCTGGTGCGCCACGCCTCGGAAACCGATCAGACCGTCACCGCGATTACCGAGATGAGTTCCACCGCCGACACCGTCGCGCAAAATGCCGCCGAAACGGCCGCCTTCACCCAACGCGCCAACGAGCATGCCGACCGCTCCCGCGTGGTGGTGGGGGAAGCGTCGAGCAGCGTCGGCGCCTTGATCGGCGAAGTGTCCAGCGCCACCCAAAGCGTGGAAAACATGCGCCAGGACGCCGCGCGCATCACCGAGACCCTGGGTGTGATCGGTGCGATTGCCGGGCAGACCAACCTGCTGGCGCTCAACGCCGCCATTGAGGCCGCACGGGCGGGTGAGCAAGGCCGAGGCTTTGCGGTGGTGGCCGACGAAGTGCGCGCCCTGGCCGCGCGCACCCAGGCCAGCACGTCGCAGATCAATGAAATGCTGGCGCGGCTGACCAGCGGCGTGAGTTCGTCGGTGGCGGCCATGGAAAACACCCAGGCCAGTTGCCAATCGGCGGCGGACGCCACGGCGCGGGTTAACACCGGGTTGGATGAAATGGCCGGCTCCGTGAGCCATATCAACAACCTCAGCACCCAGATCGCCACGGCCGCCGAGCAGCAAAGCGCGGTGACCGAGGAGATCAACCGCAGCATGGTGCAGATCAGGCATATGGTCGAAGAACTGGTGGAAAGCGGCCATGCCACTGAAACCAATACGCAAAGTCTGCTCGACGCGAATGGCCGGGTGATCAGCCTGATGAGCCGCTTCAAAGTGCGCTGATCAATGGCATCCAGACTCCCGTGCAAAGCACGGGAGTAGGGCTATTCTGACAGCTCATAGTTGCGACACAGGAGGTGTGCCATGCGCGCTGTCGAGCAGTCGGTCCGCTTGGAGCGGATCAGTCAGGAACGCATTATCAACGCCCCCATCGATACCGTTTATGACTATGTGACTCAACCGGATCGCTGGCACGAATGGCACCCCTCCTCCCTCAGTGCCGACACCGGCACCACCGGCTCCCTCTGCGCCGGTGCGCGGTTTACCGAAATGATCGACCTGTTGGGTATCCGCGTACCCATGAGCTATCGCGTACAAATCGCCCGCCGCCCCGATGAGTTCAAGACGGTGTTTACCTCCATGGCCGTCGACGGTTCGATCCACTATGTCCTGCAACCCTGCGCTGACGGCACGCTGTTCAAGCGCGTGCTGACCTATGGAACCGAGTTGCAGTTGGCCAGCCTGCATGAGCGCATGCTCAACCTGTCGAGCACCGCCCTGGACCGGCTCAAGCATCGTCTGGAACACCCGCCTTTTGTATAATCTTGAAACATTACCCTGACGTCACACCGATAAAAGCAGGGAGAATGCCCGCCTTACTGCCTGGAAATCGGACGACACCACGATGAAAACCCCACTGCGTTTGGCCCTGCTTTGTGCACTGTTCACCACCAACCTGGCCCAGGCCGCGGAGCTGATCCCTATCGACGTGCACCGTGACGCCAATTGCGGTTGCTGCAAAAAGTGGATCAGCCACCTGCAAAGCAACGGTTTCAAGGTCAATGACCATGTCGAGGCCGACATGAGCGCCGTCAAGCAACGCCTGGGCGTGGTCCCGCGCCTGGGCTCCTGCCATACCGCCGTGATCGACGGCAAGTTCGTTGAAGGCCATGTGCCAGCCGACCAGGTGCTGGCGTTGCGCAAACGTGACGATCTGCTCGGCATCGCGGCACCCGGCATGCCGATGGGTTCGCCCGGCATGGAAGTGGATGGGCGCAGCGAGGCCTATCAAGTCATCGGGTTGACGCGCGACGGTAACGATGTGGTGGTGGCCGATTACCCGGCGCGCTGATCGGTGCTGATGGGTTACCTCGGGCTGTTCCTGGCCGCGTTTGGCGCGGCGACCCTGCTGCCGTTGCAATCGGAAGCGGTGCTGGTCGGCCTGCTGGTCAGCGGGCATTACAGCCTGTGGTGGCTGTTGGGTATCGCCACGCTGGGCAACGTACTCGGCTCGCTGGTCAACTGGCTGCTGGGGCGCTGGGTGGAACACTTCAAGCAACGGCGCTGGTTTCCGGTCAGCGACACGCAACTTGCAAAAGCACGTGTTCATTACCAGCGTTGGGGGCATTGGACGCTGCTGCTCAGTTGGCTGCCGATCATCGGCGACCCGCTGACCCTGGTGGCCGGTGTGATGCGTGAACCGCTGTGGCGTTTTTTGCTGCTGGTGACGCTGGCCAAAAGCCTGCGCTACGCAGTGCTCGCCGCCGTGACCTTGCACTGGGTGTTAATCCCCCGTTAATCGCCTCGCAACAGCATCCGAAGACCCTTTTTTCGGAGCCCTCGCCCATGTCTTTACGCCGCACCTTTTGTGCCATCGGCCTGCTCACAACCAGCGTCACGCCCGTATTTGCGGCCACCTACGGCCCTGAACTGCAAGGTTTCAAATACCCCTACCCCTTGAAACATTTCAACTTCCAATCCCAGGGCCAATCCCTGCAAATGGGCTACATGGACGTGCCTGCCAAAGGCAGCCCCAATGGCCGCAGCGTGGTGCTGATGCACGGCAAGAATTTCTGCGGCGCTACCTGGGAAAGTTCGATCAAGGCCCTGAGCGACGCCGGTTACCGGGTGATCGCGCCGGACCAGATTGGCTTTTGCACCTCCAGCAAGCCCGCCTATTACCAGTACAGTTTCCAGCAACTGGCCAGCAACACCCATCAATTACTGGAAAAGCTCGGCGTTCAAAAGGCCACCCTCCTGGGGCACTCCACCGGCGGCATGCTCGCGACGCGTTACGCGCTGATGTACCCCGAGCAGACCGAGCAGTTGGCAATGGTCAACCCCATCGGCCTGGAAGACTGGAAAGCCCTGGGCGTGCCCTACCTCACCGTGGACCAGTGGTACGCGCGTGAACTCAACGTCAGCGCCGAGGGGATTCGCAACTACCAACTCAACACCTATTACGTGGGGCGCTGGAAGCCCGAGTACGAGCGCTGGGTGGACATGTACGCCGGCCTCGCCACGGGCCCCGGGCGCAAGCGGGTTGCATGGAACTCGGCGCTGATTTACGACATGATCCTCAACCAGCCGGTGTACTACGAGTTCAAAAACCTGCAGATGCCCACCCTGCTGCTGATCGGCACTTCCGACACCACGGCGATCAATAAAGATATTGCATCGCCACAGGTCAAGGCCCGCATCGGTCACTACGACAGGCTGGGCAAACAGGTGGCCAAGCTGATTCCCCGCGCCACCCTGGTGGAATTCACCGGCCTGGGGCACGCACCGCAGATGGAAGCGCCGGAAAAATTCCACACGGCGCTGTTGCAAGGTTTGAACGCGCTTTAATCCAACCTTTGTGAGGCAAGGGCAATGTCGGTACAGATCGCAGTCATTGATGATTGGCAGAACGTGGCCAGTGGCGTGGTGGATTGGTCGGCGCTCAAGGCCGTGGGCCAGGTGCATTTTCTGCACGATTACCCGGCGGACACCGCCGTGATGATCGAGCGCTTGCACAGGTTCCAGGTGATTTGCGTCATGCGCGAACGCACCACCTTCGACTCGGCGCTGTTGCAGGGCCTGCCCAACCTCAAGCTGCTGGTGACCGGCGGCATGCGCAACGCGGCCCTCGACATTCCCGCCGCCAAGCGCCTGGGCATTCAGGTTTGCGGCACCGACAGCTATAAACACGCGGCGCCGGAACTGACGTGGGCGTTGATCATGGCCAGTAGCCGTAACCTGCTCGCCGAGGCCAATTCCCTGCGGGCCGGCCACTGGCAGGTGGGCCTGGGCGGCGACCTGCATGGCAAGACCCTGGGCATCCTGGGGCTGGGCAGCATTGGCCAGAAGGTCGCGCGCTTTGCCCAAGTGTTCGGCATGCGCGTGATTGCCTGGAGTGAAAACCTCACGCCCGCGCGCGCGGCCGAGGCGGGCGTGACCTGGGTCAGCAAAAAAACGCTGTTCGAAGAGGCCGATATCCTCACCATCCACCTGGTGCTCAGCGAGCGCAGCCGTGGCCTGGTGGATGCCGAGGCGTTGGGGTGGATGAAGCCCGGCGCACGTTTGGTGAATACCGCGCGTGGGCCGATCGTGGATGAACCGGCGCTGGTGCAGGCGTTGCAGAGCGGCCGTCTGGCAGGGGCTGCGCTGGACGTTTATGGCGAAGAGCCATTGCCGTCGGACCACCCCTTCCGCCAGTTGCCGAATGTACTGGCCACGCCTCATGTGGGCTATGTGAGCGAGCAGAACTACCGGCAGTTCTATGGGCAGATGATTGAGAATATCCAGGCGTGGGCCCAAGGGTCGCCGATTCGCCTGCTCGGCTGATGCACCTTTTAAGTGCGCGCGCGCTGCTGTTGCCCTGCACACAGTGCCTCTCCACCGGCGTGACGGCCCCGAATTGGGGCCGCTTCACGACCCGGCGCAACAGAGCTGCCTCGTCTCGGATGCAGGTCGTTTTATAAAGCTGCATAAGGTTACAAGTTTTTTGTCCTACAAAAACCTTCCAGAAACCCTACAGGCTCTGGGATCTGTCCTAGACTCATGACCGATGGGTCCGTTTCAAAACAAAAACCCCGCAAAAAAACTAAACTTTTCAACTCGGCCCTTGGTCAAGTTTTAAGGCAAGGCGAGCACACCGCGATTCACGCTACATGCCCGTCCATCCAATCTTTTTAAGCTAACCGTGCAGCTGGCATACGCCTTGCCAGTTCGTAATGCGCTTGTGCGCCTGGCCGCAGGATGCGGTCATCGGAGCTAATGGCAGCGGGCCATTAGCCGACCAACACGTGGAGAGAATTATGATCAGTGCCGCAGCAAGTATTCAGGGAGAACGTGTTAGTCAGCCAGTTGGCGGGTCGACCCCTTTAGTCGACCTCAACACGGTGCGGCCGGTGTCCAGTCATAACCCCAATCGAAAGAAAGTGCTGTTTGTAACGTCTGAATTTGCCGACCTGGTGAAGACCGGCGGCCTGGGCGACGTATCGGCCGCCCTGCCCCGCGCCATGGCGCATCTGCATGATGTGCGCGTGCTGATCCCCGGTTACCCGCAGGTGATGGAAAGCGACAACCCGATCCATATCATCGGCGAGCTGGGTGGCCACGCCGCGCTGCCGCCGTGCAAGATCGGGCGCATGGACCTCAAGGACGGCCTGGTCATTTATGTGCTGATCTGCCCCGAGCTCTACGAGCGCGAAGGCACGCCCTACGGCGCCAACAACGGCCGCGACTGGCCCGACAACCATATTCGCTTCGCCCGCCTGGGCCTGGCCGCCGCCGACATGGCCGCCAACCTGGCGCAGATCCACTGGTGCCCGGACCTGGTGCACGCCCACGACTGGCCCGCCGGCCTGGCCCCGGCGTATATGCACTGGCGTGGGTCACGCACGCCCACCCTGTTCACCATTCACAACCTGGCCTACCAAGGCGTGGTCAGCCTGGCCTCCACGCCGGAGCTGGGCATTCCGCCTCACGCCCTGCAACAGGAAGGCATGGAGTTCTACGGCAAAATGTCGTTCCTCAAGGCCGGCATGGCGTACTCCAGCCATATCACCACGGTGAGCGCCACCTACGCCCAGGAAATCACCACCCCGGAATTCGGCTGCGGGCTCGACGGTTTCCTCGCCGCCAAGACCCAGCAAGGCCTGCTCAGCGGGATCCCCAACGGTATCGATGAAAGCTGGGAAACCTCCACCGACGAGCATCTGGTCCACAACTTCAATATCGGCGACTGGGAAGGCAAGGCGATCAACGCCGCCCATGTACGCGAGTTGTTCGGCCTGCATGACTCCACCGGCCCGCTGTTTGCCGTGGTCTCGCGCCTGGTCTACCAAAAAGGCCTGGACCTGACCGAAGCGGTCGCCGACTTCATCGTCGAAAACGGCGGCCAGATCGCGATTATCGGCCGTGGCGAGCCGGAAGAAGAACAGGCCATGCGCGAACTGGCGCTGCGCTTCCCCGGCCAGGTCGGTGTGCGCATCGGCTTCAACGAGACCGACGCACGCCGCATGTTCGCCGGCAGCGACTTCCTGCTGATGCCCTCGCGCTACGAGCCCTGCGGCTTGAGCCAGATGTACGCCCAGCGCTTCGGCTCACTGCCGGTAGCGCGCAATACCGGCGGGCTGGCCGACACCATCGAGGATGGCGTAACCGGGTTCCTGTTCAATGAATCCACGGTACAAAGCTACGAAGAAGCGCTCAGTCGCGCCTTCAAGGTGTTTGCCTTCCCCGGCCTGCTCAATGCCATGCGCTGCCGGGCCATGACTCAACCCTTCAATTGGTGCCAGGCGGTGGAACCCTACGCCGAACTGTATGAACAACTGGTCGCTAAAGCGCTGGGGAAACAAACCAAGTAATCAAGGGAGGTCTCTATAGATGCCATTACGGAATATGGAAACCTGGCCCCACGGCGCAATCATGCTGGACGCGCAACACACGCGTTTTGCTTTGTGGGCGCCAGACGCGTTTTATGTCAGCGTTGAATTGGAAGACGGCAACTCCATCGCCATGCTGCCCCAGGCCGATGGTTGGTTTGAAGTTGAAATAAAGTGCCCGGCGGGCACGCGCTACCGCTACAACATCGACGGCGAACGGGATGTGCCAGACCCGGCGTCCCGGGCCCAGGCTTCAGACGTACATGGCTGGAGCCTGGTGGTCGACCCCCTTGCCTATACCTGGCAACACGCCAACTGGCATGGCCGGCCGTGGCACGAAGCGGTGATTTACGAACTGCACGTCGGCGCGCTGGGCGGCTACGCCGAGGTCGAGAAACACCTGCCACGACTGGCCGAGCTGGGCGTTACCGCGATTGAACTGATGCCATTGGCGCAGTTCCCCGGCGAGCGCAATTGGGGTTACGACGGCGTACTGCCCTACGCACCGCAATCGTCCTACGGCACACCCGAGCAACTCAAACACCTGATCGACAGCGCCCATGGGCACGGCCTCGCCGTGATCCTCGACGTGGTCTACAACCACTTCGGCCCCGACGGCAATTACCTGGGCCAGTACGCCAAAGGCTTCTTCCAGGAGGACATCCACACGCCGTGGGGCGCGGGTATCGACTTCAACCGCCGCGAAGTGCGCGATTTCTTTCTCGACAACGCCTTGATGTGGTTGCTCGAATACCGCTTCGACGGCCTGCGGCTGGACGCCGTGCACGCGATCGACAACCCCGGCTTCCTGCAGGAACTGGCACACCGCGTGCGAGAGCAGGTCGACATCGGTCGACATGTGTGGCTGGTCCTGGAAAACGAGCTGAACCAGGCCAGCCTGTTGCAGCAGGACTTTGACGCGCAGTGGAACGACGACTTCCACAACGTGCTGCATGTGCTGCTCACGGACGAAACCGATGCGTATTACAGCGACTTCGCCACAGACGCTACCGCCAAATTGGCGCGTTGCCTGGGCGAAGGGTTTATCTATCAGGGCCAGGCCACCCGACATGGCCACGCTCGCGGCGAGCCCAGCGCGTCATTGCCGCCCACTGCCTTCGTGGCGTTTTTGCAGAACCACGACCAAATCGGCAACCGCGCCCTCGGCGAACGGCTGCATCAACTCTGCTCGCCCGACGCGCTCAAGGCCGCAACCGCATTGCTGTTGATGTCGCCGATGATCCCGTTGATGTTCATGGGCGATGAGAGCAACGCCCGCGAGCCCTTTCTGTTTTTCACCGACCACCACGGCGATCTCGCCGCAGCGGTACGTGAAGGCCGACGCAATGAGTTCGCCGATTTCGCCGCGTTCCACGACCCCGAGCGCCGTGCGCGCATCCCCGACCCGAACGCCCTGTCCACCTTTGCGCAATCAGCCCCGGCGTTGGCCGATAACGCGCACACCGAGTTCTACCGCCATCTGCTCGGCCTGCGCCGCGAACACCTCGTGCCGCACCTGCCCGGCAGCGTCGCACTGGGCGCGCAGGTGCTGGCAAACGCTGCCGTGACCGCGCGCTGGCGCCTGGGCAACGGCCGCCTGCTGCAAATCGACATCAACCTGAGTGCAGCGGCGGTGGCTCACACCACAACGCAGCCGATCATTTTTGCGACGCCTGCCGACCAAGGCGCGCAACTGCCGCCGTACAGCGCACGCGTCAGCCTTTCCCCTGTTGGAGAACACCCTTGAGCGAAGCGAAACTGGAAACTCTCGCCAGCCGCGCGGGCCTGGCCGTCGATTGGATCGACGCCAACGGCCGCCCGCAACGTGTGCAACCCGACGCCCTGCGCGCCGTCCTCAAAGGCCTCGGCCACCCGGCCGATACCGATGCCGAGATCGACGCGAGCCTGCATGAACTGGAACAGGCTCAACAGGCCAAACAGCTGCCACCTTTACTGACCGTGGACAGCGGCCACGGCCTTGACCTGGCGCACTATTTCGAACCCGACACCCTGTGCCGCGTCAGCCTGGAAAACGGTGAAACCCTGGAGCTGAGGCTCGACAGCAACGCGGTGCTGCCCGGCGTGATCGCCCTGGGTTATCACCAGGTGCATGTCAACGATCAGACCTTCACCCTGGCGGTTGCGCCCAGCCACTGCTACAGCGTGGCCGAAGCGGTCGACAGCCAACCCGCGCGTGCCTGGGGCCTGAGCGCGCAGCTGTATTCACTGCGTCGCCTGGGCGATGGTGGCTTCGGCGATACCCTGGCCCTGGAACACCTGGTGCGCGCAGCCGCCGAACGCGGTGCCGATGCCCTGGCGATCAGCCCGATGCACGCGATGTTCAGCGCCGACACCTCGCGCTACAGCCCCTACTCGCCATCGAGCCGCTTGTTTCTCAACAGCCTGTATGCCTCGCCGGCGTGCATCCTTGGCGAACGCGAAGTGCGCAACGCCATCGAGGCCATCGGCCTGGTGGAGGCGTTGCACACGCTGGAACAGGGCAGCCTGATCGACTGGGCCGCCGCCGCCAATGCCAAGCAACGCCTGTTGCGGGCACTGTATGAAGACTTCCGCCACGGCCAGCACCCGCAACATGCCGACTTCCTGAGCTTCCGCCAGGCCGGCGGTGAAGCCCTGGAAAACCACTGTCGCTTCGAAGCCGTGCAAGCGGCCCGTGCAGCCGCAGGCGAAGACCTCGACTGGCGCCACTGGCCCGAGGCGTGGCGCACCCCGCAAAGCCCGGCGCTGGCGAAGTTCGCCGAGGAAAACCGTGACGAAATCGGTTACTTCGCGTTCACCCAATGGCTGATCGCCCGCTGCCTGGAACGCGCCCAGCAAGCGGCCAAAGGCAGCGGCATGGGCGTCGGTTTGATCGCCGACCTCGCCGTGGGGGCCGACGGCGGCGGCAGCCAGGCCTGGAGCCGCCAGGATGAGCTGCTGGCCGACCTGACCGTGGGCGCGCCACCCGACATCCTCAACCGCGCCGGTCAGGGCTGGGGCATTTCCGCGTTCTCCCCCGAAGGCCTCAAGCGCAACGGCTTTCGCGCGTTTATCGAGATGCTGCGCGCCAACTTCGCCCATGCCGGCGGCTTGCGCATCGACCACGTGATGGGCCTGCAACGCCTGTGGGTGATCCCCATGGACGCCTCGCCACGCGAAGGTGCCTACCTGTATTACCCGGTGGACGACATGCTGCGGCTGCTGGCGCTGGAATCCCATCGCCACCAGGCCATCGTGCTCGGTGAAGACCTGGGCACGGTACCCGATGGCCTGCGCGAAAAACTCATCGGCCGCTCGATTCTGGGCATGCGCGTGCTGCTGTTCGAACAAGACCACGACGGCCGGTTCAAACCTATCCTCGACTGGCCGGACAACGCGCTGGCCACCACCAGCACCCACGATCTGCCCACGCTCAACGGCTGGTGGCACAGCCGCGATATCGACTGGAACATCCAGCTCGGCCTGATCGATGCGCCCACCGTGGAGCAATGGAGCGAACACCGCCTGCGCGAACGCCAGGCGCTGCGCCAGGCCTTGAGCCAGGACCCGCAGAATTTCGTGGAAGAGATCCGCAACGAAACCGACCACATGATCGACGCCAGCGTGCGCTACCTCGGCCACACCCGCGCGCCGCTGGTGCTGCTGCCGCTGGAGGATGCGCTGGGCGTGGAAGAACAAGCCAACCTGCCCGGCACCACTGACACCCATCCCAACTGGCGCCGGCGCCTGGCGGGTGAAGCCTCGAGCCTGCTCGACAATGCCGGTGCCGCGCGCCGTCTCGAACTGCTGGCCGTCGCGCGCAACCAGGCCTATGAGCGTGACCGATGAACACACTCGAACTGCGCGCAACCCAGCGCCTGCAATTTCATAAGGGGTTTACCCTAGACGACGCGGTACCGTTGGTGCCGTATTTTGCCCGGTTGGGCATCAGCCACCTGTATGCGTCGCCGCTGCTCAGTGCGCGCGCCGGCTCCATGCACGGCTACGATGTGGTCGACCCCACGCGGGTCAACCACGAGTTGGGCGGTGAAGCGGCGTTGCGCCGTCTGGTCGCCGCGTTACGCGAACACGACATGGGCTTGATCCTCGACATTGTTTCCAACCACATGGCCGTTGGCGGTGCCGATAACCCGTGGTGGCTGGACCTGCTCGAGTGGGGCCGCTTGAGCCCCTACAGCGAATTTTTCGATATCCAGTGGCACTCGCCCGACCCCTTGCTCAAGGGCCAACTGCTGATGCCGTTTCTGGGCAGCGATTATGGCGAAGCCTTGCAGGCCGGCACGCTGACGCTGCAGTTCGATGCCGAACACGGAGCGTTTTATGCGCAGCACTACGAACACCGCTTCCCGATCTGCCCACGCGATTACGCGCTGATTCTGGGCAGCGATGAACCGCTCAAACCGCTGGCTGAGCAATTCGCCGCCCTGGCCTATCAAAACGATGCGTATGCGCAGGCGGCCGTGCTCAAGCAGGCCTTGGCCGAGCACGCCAGCGACGTACTGCCGGCCATCCAACAACGGTTGGCGCGCTTCGACGGGCGCGAACAGGAAGGCTTCGAGCGCCTGCATCATCTGCTCGAACAGCAAAGCTACCGCCTGGCCAGTTGGCGCACGGCGGCGGACGATATCAACTGGCGCCGCTTCTTCGACGTCAATGAACTGGGCGGCCTGCGCGTTGAACGCGCGCAGGTATTCGAGGCCACCCACGGCAAGATCTTCGAGCTGATCAGCGAAGGCCTGGTGGATGGCCTGCGCATCGACCATATCGACGGCCTGGCCGACCCGCGCGGTTACTGCCGCAAGCTGCGGCGCCGGGTGGATGCACTGGCGCCTGGGCGGCACTTGCCGATTTTCGTCGAGAAGATTCTTGGCGACGGTGAAACCCTGCGCGAAGACTGGTGCGTGGACGGCACCACCGGCTACGAATTCATGAACCAACTGTCGCTGTTGCAGCACCACCCGGACGGCTTCGAACCCCTGGCCGACGTGTGGACGCGCCACAGCGAGCGGCCCTCGGCGTTTATCGAAGAAGCCTGGCTGGCGCGCCAGCAGATCCTCAACGGCTCCCTGGGCGGCGACTTTGAAAGCGTGGCCCAGGCCCTGCTGCAAGTGGCCCGCGATGACGTGATGACCCGCGACCTGACCCTGGGTGCGATTCGCCGCGCGTTGCAGGAACTGATCGTGCACTTCCCGGTGTACCGCACCTATATCAGCGCCCGTGGCCGGAGCGCCGCCGACGACCAGGTTTTCCAGCAAGCCCTGGAAGGCGCGCGCGGCACCTTGAGCGAAGGCGACTGGCCGGTGCTCGACCACCTGGAAAAATGGCTCGGCGGCCAGCCCTGGCGTGAGCGCCCGGTGGGCCGTGAGCGCAAGATCCTCAAGCATGCCTGCGTGCGCTTCCAGCAACTGACGTCGCCGGCGGCGGCAAAGGCCGTGGAAGACACCGCGTTCTACCGCTCTGCGGTGCTGCTGTCGCGTAACGACGTGGGCTTTTGCACCGAGCGGTTCAGCGCGCCGTTGGCCGAGTTCCACGCGGTCAACCAGCAGCGCTTGCACGCCTTCCCGGACAACTTGCTCGCCACCGCCACCCACGACCATAAACGCGGCGAAGACACCCGCGCGCGCCTGGCGGTACTCAGTGAGTGCGCCGCCTGGTACGCCGAACAGGTCGAGCAATGGCGCGCCCTTGCACAGCCTTTGCGCAGCGACGCGGCCAGCCCGTCGGCGGGCGATGAGTTGATCCTGTACCAGGTGTTGCTGGGCAGTTGGCCGCTGGACCTCACCGATGACGTTGCGGGTTACCAGCAGCGCCTGTGGCAATGGCAACAAAAGGCCCTGCGCGAAGCCAAGTTGCACAGCAGTTGGAGCGCCCCCAACGAGGCCTACGAGCACGGTGTCGAAGCGTTCCTGTCGCGCCTGTTGCTCAGTGACGCAGGCCGCCCCTTGCGCACCGCGATCGGCGCGGCGGCCCAGGCGATTGCCCCGGCGGGCGCGCTCAATGGGCTGGCGCAATCCTTGCTTCGCATCACGGTGCCGGGGGTGCCGGACCTGTACCAGGGCGCCGAGTTCTGGGACTTCAGCCTGGTGGACCCGGACAACCGTCGCCCGGTGGATTTCAAGGCGCGGCAACACGCCCTGAATACCCCACCGGATATCGGCGAACTGTTGTTCAACTGGCGTGACGGGCGTATCAAACAGGCGTTGATCGCCCAGGTACTGGCCTTGCGCAAGGCCCATCCGCTGCTGTTTCGCCAGGGCCACTACACGCCGCTGGAGGTGGTTGGGCAACACGCCGAACGGGTGATCGCATTCTGCCGCGAACATCAGGGCAAACGCCTGCTGGTGGTGGTGCCGCGCTGGCCCCATTCACTGCTGGAAAATGGTGTGCGTCCACAGATCAATGCGCAGGTTTGGGGCGATACCCGGCTGAAATTACCGTTCGCCGCGCCAACTCAAAACTGGAAGGGACTTTTTCATACAGGTGCAGTCACACCAGACAAGGAGCTGTTGATCAGCACTGCCCTGGGGGATTTCCCGGTCAATGTCTTTATCAATCCTGATGATCAAGAAAGCTGAAAATTTTCTGTGAGGAGCATTGCGATGAGTACCGAAGACAAACGCATACGCGAACTGGCGCATCAGATCTGGGAGTCTGAAGGCAAACCCCATGGCCAGGACGCGCGCCACTGGGAGATGGCGCGCAAGTTGGCCGAATCCGAAGCGCTGACACCGAGCAAGCCAAAACCGGCCGCCAAACCGAAGACGGCGCCCAAGCCCGCCGCAGCGAAAGCCAAACCGGCGGCGGCCAGCAAACCGGCCCCGCCGCCAGCGAAAAAACCGGCTGCGCCGAAAAAGCCCAAACCCTGACCCTTATAGCGCCATAACCCTCCTCCCGACGCAGTCGGCAGGAGGTGACCCCACGTTTCAGATTTCTCAACTGACCCCTGGTCAGCACGGCCGCGTTCGGCCCGGAAAAAGACCCTTGCAGGAGCAACACTCAATGAGCAAACCCCATAAAACCCCATCGACGCCGGGCAGCGAGCCGTCGCGGATTCGTGAAGGTTTGCCCTTCCCCCTTGGCGCCACCTGGGACGGCCTGGGCGTCAACTTTGCATTGTTCTCGGCCAATGCCACCAAGGTCGAACTGTGCCTGTTCGACGACACCGGTGAAGTTGAACTGGAGCGTATCGAACTGCCCGAATACACCGACGAGATCTTCCACGGTTACTTGCCCGACGCCCACCCAGGGCTGATTTACGGCTACCGCGTGTACGGTCCGTATGACCCGGCCAACGGGCATCGTTTCAACCACAACAAACTGCTGATCGACCCCTACGCCAAGCAATTGGTGGGTGAGTTGAAATGGTCGCAGGCGCTGTTCGGCTACACCATCGGCCATCCCGACGACGACCTCAGCTTCGACGAACGCGACAGCGCGCCCTTCGTGCCCAAGTGCAAGGTCATCGACCCGGCGCACACCTGGGGCAACGACCAGCCGGTGCGGGTGCCATGGGACCGCACGATCATTTACGAAACCCACCTGCGCGGCATCAGCATGCGCCACCCTTCGGTGGGCGAATCGGTGCGGGGCACCTGCGCCGGCCTGATGGAAGACGACGTGCTCAAGCACATCCGCCAGTTGGGTATTTCATCGGTGGAACTGTTGCCGGTCCACGCTTTCGTCAACGACCAGCACCTGCTGGAAAAAGGCATGACGAACTATTGGGGCTACAACAGCATCGCGTTTTTCGCCCCCGACCCACGCTACCTGGCCAGCGGCAAGATCGCCGAGTTCAAGGAAATGGTCGCGCACCTGCATGAGCAGAAGCTCGAACTGATCCTCGACGTGGTCTACAACCACACCGCTGAAGGCAACGAACGTGGCCCGACCCTGTCCATGCGCGGTATCGACAACGCCTCGTACTATCGCTTGATGCCCGACGACAAGCGCTTCTACATCAACGATTCAGGCACCGGCAACACCCTGGACCTGAGCCACCCCTGCGTGCTGCAGATGGTGACAGACTCACTGCGCTACTGGGCCACCGAGATGCATGTGGACGGCTTTCGCTTCGACTTGGCGACCATCCTCGGCCGCTACCGCGACGGCTTCGACGAGCGCCATAGCTTCCTCGTCGCCTGCCGCCAGGACCCGATACTGCGCCAGCTCAAACTCATTGCCGAGCCTTGGGACTGCGGCCCCGGCGGCTATCAGGTGGGCAACTTCCCGCCGGGCTGGGCGGAATGGAACGACCGCTTCCGCGACACCGTGCGCGCGTTCTGGAAAGGCGACGACGGCCAACTGGCGGACTTCGCCGGGCGCATGACCGCCTCGGGCGAGATGTTCAACCATCGAGGGCGGCGTCCGTACAGTTCGGTGAATTTCATCACCGCCCACGACGGTTTCACCCTGCACGACCTGGTGTCGTACAACGACAAGCACAACGAGGACAACGACGAAAACAACCAGGACGGCAGCAACAACAACCTGTCCTGGAACCATGGCGTCGAAGGCCCCACCGACGACCCGCACATCAACGCGCTGCGCCTGCGCCAGATGCGCAATTTCTTCGCCACGCTGCTGCTGGCCCAGGGCACCCCGATGATCGTCGCCGGTGATGAGTTCGCCCGTACCCAGCACGGCAACAACAACGCCTATTGCCAGGACAGCGAGATCGGCTGGGTCAACTGGGACCTGGACGATGACGGCAAGTCGTTGCTCAAGTTTGTGAAGCGCTTGATCAAACTGCGCCTGGCATATCCGATCTTGCGTCGCGGGCGCTTCCTGGTGGGTGACTACAACGAAGACATCGGTGTGAAGGACGTGACCTGGCTTGCGCCCGATGGCAGCGAAATGACCACCGAACAATGGCAGGACAGCCAGGGCCGCTGCCTGGGCATGCTGATGGATGGCCGCGCCCAGGAAACCGGGATCCGCCGTGCCGGCGCCGATGCCACCTTGTTGCTGGTGGTGAATGCGCACCACGACATGGTCAACTTCCGCCTGCCGCCGGTGCCCGAAGGTGAAAGCTGGAGCTGCATGCTCGACACCAATGACCCGGCCGTGCGCGGCCAGGAACGTTTTGAATTCGATCACGAATATGCCGTGACCGGGCGCTCGCTGTTGCTGTTTGAGCTGCAGCGCGAAGACGAGGTGTGAGACAGGCGTGCACAGATGCCTTAAATACCAGGGCTACTCGGACACGCAAGCCCTCGGCCGGGCGCTGGAGGCCCTTCAGGCAGAGGGCCTGGATCGGTTGCCATTGCCCGGCAGTGGCCAGACGTTGGAGCGTTTCAGACGCCTGGCCGAGGTGGCCGCGCATGATGTGCGCCTGTGCAAGTTGTTCGAAGGCCATACCGACGCGCTGGCGATCATGGCCGAACTCGACAGCCCCCTCCCCCCGCCAGGCACTACGTGGGGAATGTGGGCCGCCGAGCCGCCAACGGCCAAGGTGCGGGTGTACCGTGAGGGTGAGCATTTGCGGGTACTGGGGCGCAAAGCCTGGTGTTCCGGTGCGGCGGTGGTGAGCCATGGGTTATTGACCGCCTGGGATGAAACGGACCGTCAGCAATTGGTGGCGGTTGCGATGCAACAGCCAGGCGTTACGGTGACGGATGAAGGCTGGTGCGCGGTGGGCATGGCGGCGACGGGCAGTGTCGAGATTGTCTTCGATGAGGCCGCAGGCCTTGCTGTAGGTGGACCAGGCGATTACCTCGCCCGCCCTGGTTTCTGGCACGGCGGGATCGGCGTCGCCGCGTGCTGGTACGGCGCGGCGCAACAGCTTGCAGAGGCATTGCGCGCGCATTGCAGCCAACGCCCTGAACCCCACGCGCTTGCACATCTGGGCGCCGTCGACAGGGCACTGCACAGCGCCGCGTGCGTGTTGCGCGCAAGCGCTGCGCGCATCGACCGTGCGCCCATCGCCGATGCCCGGCAACTGGCTCAGCAAGCGCGGGCGTGCATCGAAGACAGCGTGGAGCAAGTGATTCACCATGTCGGCCGCGCGCTCGGTGCCGGGCCGTATTGCAAGGACCCGCACTTTGCCCAGTTGATGGCGGACTTGCCGGTGTACATGCGCCAAAGCCATGCCGAACGTGATCTTGCCGGCCTCGGTGAGCAGGTAGCCGGCGCGCCCTCAGGGAGGTGGCAGCTATGAAACCCAACCCGATTGTCGGCCAAGGTACGCCGCTGCATCGTTGGCAAACCTCGCCGCGCATGGCCGAGCTTGCGCTGATCAGCGTCGAACAGTTGGTGCCCGAGGGCCATCGCGCGGTGATCATCGCCCCCCATCCAGACGATGAGGTGCTCGGCTGCGGTGGCCTGTTGCAGGGGCTGGCCGCACTGGGGAGGCCCATCCAACTGATTTCGGTGACCGACGGCAGCGCCAGCCACCCAGGCTCCCGACGTTGGCCGGCGGAGCGCCTGAGCGTGGTGCGACCGCAGGAGTCGGCGCAGGCGCTGCACCGCCTGGGGCTGCCCTTGCACAGTTTGAAGTGGCTGCGCGCAGGCTTTGCCGACAGCAACGTCGCCGCACGCGAAGACGAGTTGATGAGGTTTATCCAGCGCTACCTAAAACCCACCGATGTGGTGTTCACCACGTGGCGCGAAGACGGCCATTGCGACCACGAAGCCGTGGGGCGGGCCAGTGCCGCGGCCGCCCAGGCAGTGGGCGCCACGCTGTACGAGCTGCCGGTGTGGACCTGGCACTGGGCGACCCCCGAAGACCGCCTGGTGCCCTGGCACCGCGCACGCAAAATCCCCCTGACCTGCGAAGCCGTGGCCCGTAAGCGCCACGCTATCCATGCCTTCGCCAGCCAGTTAGAAGGTGACCCGCAGATCGGCCTTGCGCCGGTGCTGGCGCCTTATGTGGTGGAGCGTTTGCTGCAACCCTTTGAAGTGGTATTCGTATGAGTGTGGCCACCCCATATTTCGACCGGCTGTTTGCCGAAAACGATGACCCCTGGGCATTCCGCCAACGCTGGTATGAGCGCCGCAAGCGTGCCCTGACCCTGGCGATGCTGACGCGCCCGCGCTACGCCGTGATCTTCGAGCCGGGTTGCGCCAATGGCGAACTGAGCGTTGAACTGGCCGCGCGTTGCGACCAACTGTTGTGTTGCGACACCGCCACGGCGGCAGTCAACCTGGCGCGCAACCGCCTGCTGGGTGTGCCCCACGCGCAGGTGCGGCAGGCTCGCTTGCCCGAGCAGTGGCCTGCGGGGCAATTTGAGCTGATCGTGCTCAGCGAGTTGTGTTACTACCTCGATGCCGACGACCTGTGCCGCGTGATAGAACGCGCCCTCGCCTCTTTAAGCGACGACGGCCAATTGCTCGCCTGCCATTGGCGCCCACCTATCGAGGGGTGCCCGCAGACTGCCGAGCAGGTACATGCCCTGCTTGAGCAACGGCTGGGCATGCCACGAGTCGCCAGCCATCACGAACACGACTTTCTCCTCGACCTGTGGTGCCGCGACGGTACTTCGGTCGCCAGCCTTGAGGGCCTGCGATGATCGGCATTCTGATCCCGGTACACAACGAAGAAGCATTGTTGGCCGAGTGCCTGGACGCCGCGATGATCGCGGCGCGCCATCCAGGCTTGCTGGGCGAAACGGTACAGATCCTGGTAGTGCTCGACAGTTGCAGCGACGCCAGTGCGGTCATTGCCCAGGCGTACCCGGTACACAGGCTGGAAGTACAAGCACGCAATGTCGGCCAGGTACGCGGCATCGGTGCGCAGTATTTGCTGGACCGAGGTGCGCGCTGGATTTCCTGCACCGACGGCGACAGCCGGGTCGCGCCGGACTGGCTGGTGGCACAACTCGCGCTTGAGGCCGACGCGGTCTGCGGCACGGTGACGGTACAAGCCTGGGATGAAGATTTCGACCCCGCCGCGCAGATCCGCTATCACCAGAACTACCAGGCACGCGACGGGCATCGGCACATCCACGGCGCCAACCTGGGGGTGAGCGCGGATGCGTATATACGTGCGGGTGGCTTCGAACCCTTGGCGTGCCATGAAGATGCTCAACTGGTGCGCGATCTGGAACGCTGCGGTGCCTCCATCGCCTGGAGCCATGCCCCCCAAGTGACCACCAGCGCACGCCTGGAGTCCCGTGCCCAGGGTGGCTTTGGTGATTATTTGAAGAGCTTGATGCAGGCGCCCTGAAAAAAAACCAGTGTGCTGAAGGTCAAGCCCTGGATACTTGACTATGCTGATGACGCCTTGCTGGTCATTCAGGACTGAATGGCCATGCGCCCACCACGGCGGAGTCTGTGGTGAATAAAAGAGTGTCGTCCCGTCAACGGGGCACGACCCGGCATCAATCGACAAGGATGTAACACCATGAAGCCTGCCTACTTAAGCGAAGGCCGTCGCGGCCCCGCACAAATCTGGAACAGCGCGCCGCAACTGGCGCAAATCCCGCCGATCGCCACTGCCTCGCTGGTGCCCGCCGGCGCACGCGTGGTGGTCATCGCGCCTCACCCCGGTGATGAAGTGCTGGCCTGCGGCGGTCTGCTGCAATTGCTCAGCACCCTGGAACACCCCTTGAAGTTGATCTCCATCACCGATGGCAGCGCCAGCCACCCTGGTTCCCAGGTGTGGCCGGCCAGCCGTTTGAGCGTGGTGCGCCCCCAGGAAAGCGCCGAAGCGCTGCGCCGCCTGGGCATGCCGTTGCACAGCTTGAAGTGGATACGTGGCGGTTTTTGTGACAACGCCCTGGCGGCCCGCGAAGCGCAACTGAGCCCGTTTATCGCGCGTTACCTGCAACCGGGCGACGTGGTGTTTACCACCTGGCGCGATGACGGCAACGCCGACCACGATGCCGTTGGCCGCGCCAGTGCCCAGGCGTGCAGCCAGGTGGGCGCGCAGCTCTATGAATTACCGATCCGGGCCTGGCATTGGCCCGCCCGCGAAAGCGCGGCGATCCCCTGGCACCGTGCACGCAAAGTGCGCTTGAACAGCTGGGCCGTGGCACGCAAGCTCCACGCCGCCCACGCCTACGCCAGCCAACTGATGGGCGACCCCGAGATCGGCCTGCCGCCGATATTGGCGCAGGTGCTGCTTGAGCGCATGCGCGAGCCCTATGAGATCGTGTTTTTGTAGACGGTAGGCGGGAGTTCCCCGAGCGGCTCCCGTCAGCCCGCCACTCGTCTAGACCTGTAAGTTCTGACAGTAGCCCGCTGCTTGATGTGTGGCTAAGGTGCAAAAAGTGCTGCACAGGTAAGGTGCAGTCGAGAAAGCCATGCCAACCCCTTGCATTGGCCGGTGTTTTCGAAAGGTAACCCGCAGTCCCTGTTCCGTATCGCGCGTGACGTTGTCATGGTCTGGCCCGCACCTGCCTTTGCAGGCGCTGGGGCACTATTCACCTCGATTGAGGACGGATCATGCGCACACGGACACTTTCGTTGTACCTGGGTATTGCGTTGACGCTTGCATTGGCGACGTGGCCATTAGCCTCGCGGGCGGCGTGCAGCGTCAACAACACCGCCGGCGATGACATATCCAACTGCGACAGCGCCACGGCGCCGGGCTTTACCGATACCGGCGGCAACAACACCTTGACGCTCACCGCGACGGGTCGGATCGCCGGCAACGTGAGCTATGGCGACGGCAACGACAGGGTCAACGTGAACGGCCCGAATGCGGGCATCGATGGCAACCTCGACCAGGGCCACGGCAACAATTTCTTTCGGCTGGACCTGGGCAGCATCACGGGGGAGGTGCATCAGGGCGACGGCAAAGACGTGATAGAGGTGAGCGGCGGCCAGGCCGGCGCGATGGTCCAAGGTTCGGGCCAGGACCGTTTTGTCATGACTGACGGCACCATCGCCTCACTCGCCCAGGGAGACGGCCTGGACGAATTTGAGATCAGCGGCGGCACCATCACCGGGGCTTTTGAAGACGGTGACCATGGGACTATGACCGGGGGCACCATCGGGCGGGTTGATATGAAGCTCGATGACAACGTGTTCAAGATGAGCGCAGGCACCATTGTCGGCAACCTGGTGACCGGGTTCGGCAAAGACACCATCGAGGTGTCGGGCACCAGCGTTATTGGCGGCAATATCAGCGTCAGCGGCGGCGACGACCGTGTGACCGTCTCCGGGGGTGAGGTCAAGGGCCAAGTGTTGCTCAGCTTCGGCAATGACCGGTTCACCTGGACGGGTGGCAACCTCCACGCCCCGGTGATGGCAGGGCCGGGTGACGACACCGCGTCGTTGCACAACCTGACGCGTGCCCAACTGGCTGCGGCACAGTGGGTTGACGGCGGCCTGGGCAATGACACGCTGACCCTGGACAACACCCAAGCCGGCGACCCGGCCGTGTTGCCCAACTGGGAAACCATTGACATGCGCAACGGCGCGCAACTGTCTCTGGGCGGCACGCTCAAGCTGGGCGATAGCGCGTCCGGCACCGGTACGCTGAACCTCGACAGTACGAGTGAGCTGCAGGCCGCTACCGGCGTAATCGAAGCGTTTACACCCGGCCAGCGGGTTAACGTCAACAACAGTGGCCTTATCAACATGGCTGCCGCCAATGCGGGCACTGGCGATACCCTGACGATCAACGGCAACTACACCGGCAATGGCGGGCGGCTCGCGCTCAACAGCCGGCTCGACGGCGACGGCTCGCCCAGCGATAGATTGGTGGTGAGCCAGGGCAGCCTCGACGGCACCACCCGCCTGAATGTGATCAACGCAGGCGGCGCCGGCGCCGCCACGTTGCAGGATGGCATCCAGGTGGTGCAGGCGCTCAACGGTGCCACCAGCAGCGCCACGGCCTTCAGCCTTGAGGCACCCTTGTCGGCCGGTGCGTATGAATATCATCTGTTCCAGGGCGGCGTAACGCCCGGCACCGCCGATAACTTCTACCTGCGTTCGACCCTGCCGGCGGCCCCGCAAGTCGTCCCCGCGCCAGGCACCCCGCCGCTGCCGGCCAGCACGGGGGGCGCGCCGACGCCGTTTTACCGGCCGGAAGTGTCGATTTACGCCGCCCTGTTCCCCGCCACCGAGCAGATGGTGCGTGGCATGCTCGGCACCTTCCACGAACGCATGGGCGACCAGAGCCAACAACGGCAAAGTGGTGCATTCCAGGCCGGTTGGGGGCGGGTGTATGGCAGCAGCGCGCGCCAGAGCTTTGCCGGCACGGTCAGCCCGACGCTCGACCGTTCGCTGTTCGGCTTCCAAGTGGGCAGTGATCTGTATGCCGGCACCACTGCAAACGGTCATGTGCAACGCAGCGGGTTCTTCGTTGGCCACAGCACGCTCAAAGGCAATGTCAAAGGCTTCAACGGTGGCTGGCAGGACAAGGACGCCGGCAAGACCACCTTGCGCGGCGACAGCCTGGGGGTTTATTGGACGTTGATCGGCGCCAACCAGGCTTACCTCGACCTGGTGTTGATGGGGACGCGCTTCAACGGCAACAACGAGTCGAACCGTGGGGTGAAGATGAAAACCCGCGGTCATAACCTCACGGCGTCCGCTGAAATTGGCTGGCCGTTGCCGGTGACCCGCCAGTGGGTGGTGGAGCCTCAGGCACAAGTGATCGTCGGCAAAACCCGCCTCGACAGCCAGAACGACGGCATTTCGCGCGTGTCGTACGAGGCCGACACCACGCTCACGACACGCCTTGGCGTACGCCTGCGTGGCGACTATCAATGGCGTAGCCTGCCGTTTCAGCCGTACGCGCGGGCGAATGTGTGGCACAGCCGCGCCGGGCAAAACACCGCCACGTTTGAGGGGCAGACCGCTATTGATACAGAACAGCAGGCCAGCACCCTCGATGTGAGTGTCGGTGCCACATTGAAGGTCGCTGAACACCTGAGCATTTATGGCGAAGCCGGGTACAGGCGCAACCTCGACAGCCAAGCCGACAATGGCCGCCAAGGCACCCTCGGCTTGCGCATGGCGTTCTGATCAGCAAACGCCCGCGCCCTTCGCCACGCCAGTCACTGATGCCCATCACCGGTGACCGGGGTTGGCCACGCCGACAGCCTTGAACCGTGAAAACTGGAAGGCAATCGCCAGCCAGGCAAACCACACCGGCATCACGCACAGCGCCAGGCGCGTATCCGGGCGCAACGCCAGCAGGCAGAGCACAAAGGCGAGGAATGCCAGGCTGAACCAGGCCATCGGCACACCGCCGGGCATTTTGTAGACGGAGCTGGCATGCAGGTCCGGGCGTTTTTTGCGGTAAGCGATGTAGGACGCCAGGATGGTCGACCAGGTAAAAATCACCAGGATCGCCGACACCGTCGACACGATAGTGAAGGCGGTCATCACCTCCGGCACCACGAACAGCAACACCAGGCCGAGCACCATCAACAGGGTGGTAAACGCCAGGCTGATAAACGGCACGCTGCTGCGCGACAGGCGCCGGAAAATCCCCGGTGCATCCCCCAAGTCGGCCAGGCCGAACAGCATGCGGCTGGCGGAAAACACCCCGCTGTTGGCCGACGATGCCGCCGAGGTCAGCACCACGAAATTGACGATGCCCGCCGCGGCCGGGAACCCTGCCACCAGAAACAACTCCACGAACGGGCTTTTGCTCGGCGACACCTGCTGCCACGACGTCACCGCGATGATGCACGCCAAGGCCAGCACGTAGAACAGAATGATGCGCAACGGGATCGAGTTGATCGCCTTGGGCAAGGTCTTCTCGGGCGCACGGGTTTCGGCGGCGGCGGTGCCGATCAGCTCGGTGCCGGCGAACGAGAATATCGCCATCTGGAACCCGGCGAAAAACCCGAACAGGCCGTTGGGGAACGCTGCCTGTTTGTCCAGCAAGTGAGCCAGGGACGCGGTGACACCGGTGGGCGAAACAAACGAGCTGGCGATCAGCACTGCACTCACGCTGATCAGAGTTACCACGGCCACGATCTTGATGATCGCGAACCAGAACTCCACCTCACCGAACAACCGGACCGTCAGCACGTTCAATGCGAACAGCGTCAGCAACATGCCCATGGCGGGCATCCAGGCCGGCACGTCGGGAAACCAGTACTGGAAAAACCCGCCCACCACCACCGCATCCCCCACCACTGCCACGCTCCAGCTCAGCCAATACGACCAGCCGAGGAAGAACGCCGCACGCGGCCCCAGGTAGGCGCCGGCAAAGTCGGCGAAACTCTTGAAATTCAGGTTGGAGAGCAGCAGCTCACCCATGGCGCGCATCACGAAGTACACGAACAGCCCGATGATCATGTAGATCAGGATGATCGAAGTACCCGACAGCGCGATGATCTTGCCGGAGCCCATGAACAGGCCGGTGCCGATCGCACCGCCCATGGCCATCAGTTGGATATGGCGGTTGCTCAGGGTGCGTTGCAACGCAGGCTTTTCGCAAAGCCCGGGCGTGGTTGTTTTCATCACAAAACCTCTTGTTATGTTTTTGAGTTTTGGCAGAAAAAAGGCGGTGGAGCGTTTGTTGTTATCCGGCGGTTTTACTTTCGAAACCGTGCAGCACGTTGACGGCGTTGATGCCGATCTCATCGACCATGTAGCCGCCTTCCATTACAAACAGCGTCGGCACACCCACACCGGCGATGATCTGGCCCATGCCGATGAAGTCCTCGCTGTCGAGCAGGAAGTGGCTGATGGGGTCGTCCTTGAAGGTGTCCACGCCCAGGGAGATCACCAGCACTTCAGGGGCAAAGGCGGTTAATTGCCGGCACGCATCGGCCAGGGCGGTTTGGTAGTGGCCCCAGGCGGTGTTTTTGGGTAGCGGATAATTCAGGTTGAAACCCTCCCCGGCTCCGCTGCCGCGCTCAGCGCGTGCGCCAGAAAAATAGGGGTAGGACACCGACGGGTCGCCATGCAGGGAGATGAACAGCACGTCCGGGCGGTCGTAGAAAATGTTCTGCGTGCCGTTACCGTGGTGGAAATCCACATCCAGTACCGCGACGCGCCGGGCGCCCTGGGTAATGGCCTGTTGCGCGGCAATCGCGGCGTTGTTGAGGTAGCAATAACCACCCATGTATTCGCGCGCCGCATGGTGGCCGGGCGGGCGGCACAGGGCGAAGGCGCTGTGGTGGCCTTCGTCGATCAGGGCCAGGCCGGTGAGCGCGATGTCTGCGCTGGTCTTGACCGCATTCCAGGTGGTGGCGGTGATCGGTGAACCGGCATCCATGGCAAAGAAGCCCAATTTGCCGTCGATGAAATCCGGCACGTGTTGGTTGGCCAGGTCGCGTACCGGCCATACCAGCGGCAGCGCGTCATGGCTGCGGCCGATGGCCGTCCACTCGGCCCACGCGGTTTCAAGGAACGCCACATAGCGTTCGCTGTGGGCATTGACGTAACAGGCGCGGTCAAACGTGCGCGGCACGATGATGTCGCCCAACCCCACATGCCGCACGCGGTCACGAACAGTGTCGGCGCGGCTCGGTTGTTCGAACGAAGGCTTGAGCACGCCATCTTTCAATTCGGTGCCATGGTGCAAACGGTGGGCATCGCTAAAAACAGTCAGCATGTGTGTACATCCGCCAGTAAAAGACAGGCTCCATTTTGTTCTGGGGATGCGGGGCTTTCTTTGCTTTTACTTCCGGCACTGGTAGTTTTATCGGGTGTTTTTACCCTTGTGGCAGCCATTTATGAAAAATAAAACCAAGCAGGTCGCTCTTGACGACACCGATCTCGCCATCCTCGCCCTGTTGCAGGAGGATGCGAGTATTTCCAACGCCCAACTGAGCGAGCGCCTGGCCCTGAGCCTCACGCCCTGCTGGCGTCGGCGCAAACGCCTGGAGGAAGAAGGCGTGATCAAGGACTACCAGGCCAACCTGGACCGCAAGATGCTCGGGCTGGACATCATGGCGTTTGTGCATGTGCGCTTTGCCATCCACACCGATCACGCGCCGGATGCCTTTGAAGCCGTGGTCCGGGACCTGCCCCAGGTGCTGTCGTGCCACAAAATCACCGGCGATGCGGATTACCTGTTGCAAGTGCTGGCCGAGGACCTGGACAGCTACAGCGAGTTTGTCGAGAGCGTGCTGAGGCGCCAGTTGGGGATTGCGTCGATCCAGTCGAGCCTGGCGTTGCGCGAGGTGAAAGCGACGAGTCGGGTGGCGATTCCACAGCGCGATTGAAGCGGCCAATTTCGGCAGGTAGTGGCAAAAAGCCTGCCGAATGGGCGTGAAAAATTTAACTATTCCAATGGTCCTGGCCGCCAGTCCTATACCGCACGCGGTTTCGACATCGACAACCTCATGTATGACGGCATCCCCAGCGGTTACAAAGGCGCATCGGTCGGCGCCCAGCCGAACCTGGCGATGTTCGATCGCGTCGAAGTCGTGCGCGGCGCAACCGGCTTGGTGACCGGCGCGGGCAACCCTTCGGCGGCCATCAACCTGATCCGCAAACGCCCGCTGGATGAACAGAAAGTCACCCTAACCGGGGCCGCCGGCAGCTGGGACGACTACCGTGGCGAACTCGACGCCTCCAGCCCGCTCAATGACAGCGGCACCTGGCGTGGCCGGGTTGTCACCTCGTACCGCGACGCCAACAGCTTTATCGATCACGCCGAGGAGTATCACGGCCTGTTCTACGCCGTCGCCGAGGCCGACTTGAGCGAGGACACCACCCTGACCCTCGGCTATTCGAACCAAAAGGACAAAACCAACTATTTCTGGGGCGCCTCCATGATCGGTCGGGACGGCCATCATTTGGACCTGCCGCGCGCCTACAACCCAGGCACCGATTGGGAGAACAAAGACCAGGAAATCAACACCGTCTTCGCCGAACTGCGCCAGCAACTGGCCAATGACTGGAAGCTGCAAATCAACGCCAACTACGCCGAACAGAATGCGCTGTTCTCCGGCTCTTACCAATCGCGCTGGGCCGCCGACAAGACGCTGGCGCGCACGGTCTACCAGGCCGCCTACGATGAAAACCAGGCCGGCGTCGATGCCTTTGCCAGCGGCCCGTTCCAGGCGTTCGGGCGCACCCATGAACTGGTGGTGGGCGCCAGCCGGCGCATCTACGACATGACCACCCATGACTACAGCCCGTATGACAGCTACTGGCCGCTGACAGCCGGCAAACCGGACTTTCTCCATACCACCGACACCCGTGAAATCACCACCCAGGACGGTTTCTACCTCACCACGCGCCTGAGCCTGGCCGACCCGCTGAAGCTGATCCTCGGCGGGCGCCTGGACTGGTATGACTACGACGCCCATGGCAGCAACGCCAGCGACTACAAGGTCACCCGCAACCTCACGCGCTACGCGGGCCTGATCTACGAGCTGGACGACCAACATTCGGTGTACGTCAGCTACAGCGATATCTTTACCCCGCAGAGTGCCAAGGACACCGCCGGTACGCCGGTCAAGCCGATTGTCGGCAAGAACTACGAGGTCGGCATCAAAGGCGAATACCTCGGTGGCGCGCTGAATGCGAGCGTGGCGCTGTTCCGTGTCGACCAGCAAAACCGCGCCACCAAAGTGACCGTGCAAACCTGCCCACAGACCGAGTGCTACGAAGCCTCCGGCGAGATCCGCAGCCAGGGTATCGACTTCGAACTGCAAGGCGCGCTGACCGACAACTGGCAGGTCGGCGGTGGCTACACCTACGCGCGAACCCATACCATCAAAGATGACGCCAACCCGCAAAAGGTTAACCAGCAGTTCGACACCGACACACCGGAGCACCTGTTCAAACTGACCACCCGCTACAACCTTCAGGGCCCGCTGGAAAAATTCCGCGTGGGCGGCAACATCTCCTGGCAGAGCCGCATGTACAACGACATCGCACTGGCGAATGGCAGCAGCTACCGCCTGCAACAGGGCGCCTATGCCGTCACCGACCTGATGGCCGGCTACAAGGTCAACGAACACATAGACCTGCAACTCAACGCCAACAACATTTTCGACCGCCGCTACTACTCCACCATCGCCAACTCCGCGGACTACGGCGGCGACGCCTACGGCAACCCACGCAACATGATGCTGACGGCCAAGTACACGTTCTGACCGATAGGCATAGGTATCTACCCAACTTTCGCTGAGCGAAAAATCCAGGGCCAATGGGCTGTTGGGGTGAGCGGGCGTGTCCCGCGCGGGGCTGCACAGCCCCGCTGAACCTCGACAGCTTCGCCCGTGAGTAGCCGGCGGCGAACCTGGAGCGCGCTACGGTAAAGATACTTAGGCAGCGGTCGATTAGGGACTAGACTACCGGAGCAAGTTGAAAGCAGTTTGACGGCGATAGACATTCACAAAAACGTTTTGATTCGAGCGCAATGGGCAGCCGTTGTGAACCATGCTAATTGGCAAATACCAGGCTGCGCAGGAGCGTATCGAACTCAGTCATTTAGCATGCAAGCACTTTTTCTATGAACGGACGCAGAGGAAATTTTGCTATGACTGATACACGTCTCACGTATTTGGGTCGCGACCTTGTTGAACCATGTGATATCAGGTCCGCCAGAGACATATTGTTATCCAGTGATATATTCAAGCACTCCCCACGTATGAGTCGCTTGCTGACTTACCTGGTTGAACAGGCGATTCGGGAGTCCGTGCGGGATACCAGTGAATACGCCATTGGCATCGGTGTATTTGACCGAAACCCGGTTTCGTACAGCACGGGGGACGACCCGGTGGTTCGCGTTCAAGTGGGCCGCTTAAGGGCGAAATTGAAGAATTACTATGCCACTTACGGTGCAGACGCGAAGTTGAGAATAGTGATTCCCCTGGGGTGTTACATGCCGACTTTCCAGCGCTGCTCGATCAATCTCGACGGCGCTCAAACCGCCAGTGTGTTTTGTATCTGCCCCTTCAAATGTCTTTCTTCAAACGCAGGCTGGCTCTGTTTTACCGAAGGGCTGCACGAAGAATTGACCCACCACTTATACAAAAACCTGGGACGAAAAATAATCGTCGATTATGCAGGCACTCGCACCCTTTACGCGCCCGATAAAACCATTGCCGCGTTTGCGCATGAGGGCATTGGTCACCGCCTGGAAGGCAGCGTTCATGTTGATTCAGAGCGCGTTAGAACGTCCGTGCGTTTGATCGACGTGACAACCGGCTATGTGGCCTGGTCGGAACAATTCAATCGCGCGGCCTACACCGCGATCGCCCATCAACAGGAACTGGCGTCGTCAATCTGTCATGCCCTCCAGGGTTTTCTTGCGGTAGACGGCGGTGTAACACCAGGGCGCGCCGTGGCCACTTAACGGCGACGCATTGTTACGGTAACGATACTTACCCTTGCTGACACCTCTCCCTAACCTGCGAATTGAATCACCGGGATGCGCAAAACAGTCCGGTGATTCAACTAAACAGTCGCGCGGATCAAGCGGCTGACAAACTTTAATGCGTTAGGGATTAACGGTGAAAAAATGACGACGTTCACGATAGAGTTTGACTTCAACTCAGCCGATCAAAAGGCCGTACTCAAGGAGTTGCAGACCCAGGGTTACAACCTGTTGGCCTATAAGGGCGCAGTAGGTCCTAACCAACTCACCACGGGTGTACCGACGTGGTTCGCTGTACCGTTCGGCACTATGTTCGGGTTAGTCGATATCGACTACCAGCCTATGTACAAGCTGTACGTCACCACCCAAGGTAACATCGCGGCCGATACGACGATTCAAATGCAGTCGATCTCCACCGCGTTGCCACTTGGCAGTGCGCAAACCTTCAATCAGGACGGCACCTTCGTTTCTGGCGGCGTCGCCAGCGTGCCCGCCGACAGCCTGGGGCTGTTCAATAATCGCCCTTCGGGTACCCCGCCCCTGACGGTGGGCCTTGCGGGCCTCGTGACCACTCCCTCGGGCACCCAATACCTGCCGTTCTGTGCCTTCACGTTGAACCCTCAGGGCTCGATCGTGATGAAACCACTGGAAAACATCCTGCTGGTAGCCGCACAGCAAAACCTGCAGTCGGGTAACGTACAGGCCGTAGTCTCGGCGCCGGGCTGCACCTTCTCTTTTTCCGCCAGTACCATCGAATACGATCTGCAAGTGTTGGCGAGCACTTACACCATTACCAACCTGGCCGGGACGCCGTCGGTGTCTCCGGTCAGCTCAGGGTCGACCATTGGCACCATTATTAACTCGGGCGGCTGATCGGGATTAATGACTGGGTATCGCCCGTTTGCGTTTCAGCGCAAACGGGTTTTTTATTCCTGTAGAGGTGTCCCGTGGCTCGATACAAGCCGTGGCTTCGGTTATGCGCAGGCGTTGCAGCAGGCTTGTTTGCCCTCATTAGCCAGGCGGGGACATTACAGCTCACCCTCTACCTGGATACCGATGCGAGGAGGTTTTTGAATGCCAATAATCAATCGATTGTCATCGCCGTGCCCAACCCGGCCTCCGAGGCGAATAACACCGTCATTGCGATCACTTTACCGCCCCCCATCGGCGACTCGATGAACCTGGTGATTGAACAGGACGCCAACCTTTATATAGCCAATGGCACCGTCGCCTCTGTCGAGGTGATTAATATGGGCATGACAAGCCCCGTCGCCTATGGCAACAGCTATGTCTTCAACGGCGTGCAAATTAATGGAAACGGCAAAGGCAAGGACGGCAGTATCGGTATCTACTACGATGCTCCCCCCGACTCGCAGGCGTTGATCACGGGGTTGGCGCTCTATATTTACGACAGCGCATCCGGCAAACCCGACACGCCGTCAGCGCTCAACCTCTTCACGCTGAACCGCTTTCAGACTCGCTATATTTCACAGCCAACAGCGGTTGTATGGGCGTTGGTAGGCAGCGATATCAGTAGCGGCAGTGTGTTGCCGACCAGCGTATTCACCCCTCTATTCGCTTACTCATCGTATTCCTACGCCTCGGTTGGCGTGAGCTCAACGTTCCAACTCAGTCGATACCTGCAAGTACCGTTCGATGCACAGAATCAGGCTGGCATTCACTTTGATACGTCCATCAATGCGTTCTCCCCGGGCCCTTATCCCAAGTAGCGTTACGGTAACGATACTTACCGACATTCGACCGCCCGTCATAGCCTGCAACGGTGGGTTCGGCACTGGGCCCCGCTTCTTAATAACGCAAAAGGGATGGATACCACTATGACGCAAGTGTATAGCTCAGCGACCAACACAGTCGTTGCCAACGGCGGGCCTTACGTAAGTGCAGGCACGCTTCTTTGGGATGTTCCAAACTGCCTTCCCCTGACCGGGCCTACGGTGAATGATCGTTACCTCCTCAGAGACGGGAATCGACCACAGATCTCGGTCATCTGCATTGCCCAGGGCGCACCCGGAATCCAGATGGCGAGGTTCAAGGAGGTCTAGCCACGCGGTAAGAGCCAGTTCTTGAAGTCGTACGACCTCTAGGACAGAACTGGCTCAGCCTTATCTATCCCCGCCAAACAAACCACGCATAAAACCCAGCAAAAAAAGCCGAAAATGCCCAGCATTAAGGCCGCACTCTAAAATTCCTCCTTGCCCCTGCCCTCCAAACGCGCTAAAAAAGCCCCTCAAGTCGTACGACAACCTAACAATAAATAGCCATTCTCGACAATGGCGCCATTGCCCGAGTTCTAATCATGACACCCCCTGCCCCCGCTCTCTTCTCCCGACCTATCGCGGTATTGATTCTGCTCTGCATGGGCTGCGCCTTCGCCGGCAATCATGTCGCTGCGCGCGTTGCCTTTGACGATGGCGCCGGTGTGCTGCTGGCGATTTTGCTGCGCTCCGGCGGCACGTTGTTGGTGCTGGCCGGGTGGGTGCTGTGGCAACGCCAAAGTCTGCGCCTGCCGCCGGGTGCCTGGCGTTGGCAAGTGCTGTTGGGCCTGCTCATCGCCACTCAAAGCCTGTGCCTGTATTCCGCCGTAGCCCGTATACCGGTCGCGCTGGCGTTGCTGGTAGCCAACGTGTTTCCGATGTTGCTGGCACTGCTTACCTGGGCATTGGGTGGCCCGCGCCCCACTGCTCGCACTGCGTTGCTGATGGGGTTGATCCTGGTGGGGCTGGTGTTTGTACTGGACGTGCCCGGGCGCCTGTCGAGCGAGGCCGGCAATGGCCCGCAATGGCTGGTCGGCGTCGCCCTGGCCTTCTGCGCCGCCTGGGTATTTGCCTGCGCGCTGTGGATCACCGACCACAAGTTGTCCCAGGTACGCGGTTCCGTGCGCAGCCTGCTGACGATCTTCATCGTGTTCGCCAGCGTCAACTTTGCGGGCCTGAGTGGCGCCCTGCCCGGCGGCCTCGACACGCCGGCAACCGCGACCGGCTGGCTGGCGCTGGCCACGTTGGTGGTGCTGTATGGCACCGCCTTTATCGTGTTGTTCATGTCGGTACCTCGCCTGGATATGCCGCGAAACGCGCCGGTCATGAACATTGAGCCGCTGGCGACGCTGCTGATGGGCTGGATCGTGCTCGACCAACTGCTCAGCGTCGGGCAGATGCTGGGGGGTGTCATTGTGGTGACGGCCATCGTGCTGCTGACTTATCGCACGTCGCCCCGCCCGCCCGTCAAGGCGCAGGTCTTGCCTGGATCGAGCCCATCAGGTCGCTGCTGACTATGCAGAGGCCTCTTTTGAACGTCGCCACCTGAGCGCCGCCTCGGATAATCAGCGCTCTATTGGCGCATCCCGAGGCGTTCCCCCATGACGAGCCCTTCCACCGAACAGGTCAGCCCCCAAACCTTGCGAAAGGTGATCATCGCCGCCGGCATCGGTAACTTCGTCGA
>Ga0070670_100000136_pt1 | contig 68887 bp, 63 predicted proteins | sample KBSS63metaG_FD_64665 | JGI IMG/M metagenome (GOLD analysis project Ga0070670, IMG submission 64665) | Switchgrass rhizosphere microbial communities from Kellogg Biological Station, Michigan, USA - KBS S6-3 metaG | ecosystem: Host-associated > Plants > Roots > Rhizosphere > Soil ... | reverse complement strand
GCCTCAGCGACGATCTACGTAAGGTGGGTGCGGCATCCCAACCCCACCTTACTTCGCGCTCTCGCCCGTGAGAACGAAGCCGTTGGCGCGAGAAACTTCTAATCACTTTCTAAGGAGCTTTTTAAAATGACAACCAAACGCCAAGAGGGCTTCTCGCTTATAGAACTCCTCATCGTAGTTGCGATCATCGGCATCATCGCCGCCATCGCCATCCCTAACCTGCTAGCTTCACGTCGCGCGGCCAACGAGGGCTCAGCTCTCGCCACCATGCGTATCATCTTCAGTTCGGAAGCTACCTATCAGGCAACCGCGGGCGCCGGCGCTTATGGCAGCCTTGCGAACCTCGGCACTGCCGGCCTGGTTGATTCCGTTGTAGCCGCAGCCACAATCGGCGGCGGTGTTGCAAAGAGCGGTTATCTTTACTCGGCAGACGCCGTTGTGGGTCCAAGCATTCCCGCTTTCGATGCGAAGTCTCAGGCCGCGGTCCACACCACCGGTAACCCGGTAACAGGCACCGGCAGCCGCGCCTTTTACGTTAACGAAACGGGCGTGATGTATTACAACACGACCGCCACCGCCCCAACCTGTCTTGCAACCGACGCCCGTACCGTAACCGGCACGGTCCTCAACTAAAACTCCCTCACGGGATTATCCTCTATACCTGCGGGGGCGAGTCCATATCGCCCCCGCAGACTTTTATAACCCGCTGATTATTTTTGTTCCGAAGACTTGCCACCTGCGATAGAGTATGCGCGAAGTGAGCGATCGCAAATGAGTCAAAACATAGTTGCCAATACCGCACCACTCACGCGCGACGAACTTGCGGCGCAGACCAATACCAGTACGGTTTCGCGAATCGCGACTATCGCCGCAAACGCATTTCGCGAAGCAGTCCGTGATCGCGTGCTCTACAATCTGGTGCTCTTTGTATTGCTGCTCACCGCCGGCGCTATTTTTCTTGGCGAGTTATCAGACGGCCAGGAAGCAAAAATTATTGTCGATCTGGGTTTGAGCGCAATCCTTCTCTTTGGAGTTTTCATAGCCATTTTTGTTGGCGTCGGCCTGGTACAAAAAGAGATTGAGCGACGCACGATCTATGCAGTTCTTTCAAAACCCATCGGACGGGGAGAGTTTCTACTCGGCAAGTACCTGGGACTGTGCCTCACTCTGCTCGTCAACGTTGCGGTGATGGGCGCGGGCGTTTCCCTCGCGTTGCTTTATGTAAAGCGCGGTTGGGACCCGCTGATTGTCAGTATTTGGCCCGCCGTTTTGCTGATCTACCTGGAGCTCGCCATCCTCACCGCCGTGGCGTTGCTCTTTTCCTCGTTTTCATCCCCGGCACTCTCGGCGTTGCTGACCTTCTTCATTTTTATCGCCGGACACTTCAGCGCCGACTTGAAAACGTTCGCCGCCTCACTGGGTGGCGCCGCGGCCCGCTGGTTCTTTACCGGTCTCTATTATGTGTTACCCAATTTCTCTAACTACAGCCTGATCACACCGGCCGCACACGGTTACACGCCAAACGCCTTCGCGCTCATCATTGCCTTGCTTTACGCGATACTCTACGCAGGCGTTGTGCTCGCAGCCGGAACCCTGATCTTCAATCAACGCAATTTTAAATGACGAGCAAGACGAATCCACCCGCAAACTTCTCTCACAGTGGTCGTACTGCCGTTTTTTGCCTGGCGATGCTGTTGGGAATTGTGGCGGTAGTGTTGCTCGCGAGATGGGTTGATGTGCATCCGCAGGTACCCGTAATCACCTCGGCCGAAGAAGAGTTGTACGTCAAGGCTACCACGGCAAAACGCCTGAGCCTCGCGTTCAATGGCCTGGCCGCTGATTGGTATTGGATGAGATCGCTTCAATACGTCGGCCGCAAAGCCCTTAATTTTCAAAACTCGAATCCGGGTCAAATGTCGCTTAACGATCTTGGCAATCTCAACCTGCGGATTCTGTCGCCGTTGCTGCGTCTTTCAACGACCCTCGATCCCCAATTCATCGCACCGTATCAGTATGGCGCCATGATTCTGCCGACTTTCGATAGCAACGAAGCGATCTCCTTGCTGAACTACGGAATTGAACACAATCCCGATCAATGGCGACTCTACCAACATCTCGGTTACGTCTACTGGCAGCGTCAGGATTTTCAAAAGTCGGCTGAGATTTATGCCGCCGGCGGAAAGCTTCCCAACGCCCCGGGATGGATGTCGGAAATGGGAGCGCGCATGACCCTCGAGGCCGGCTCGCGCGAAGGCGCGCGACAGATGTATCAGCACCTTTACCAGGAATCCAACGACGAGTTTGTAAAACAGATGCTGCTGCGACGACTGCTGCAAGTTGACTCTTTTGATCAGCGCGACATCATTCGTCGAGTGCTTGACGCTTACTCGTCGAAGACCGGGCACTGCCCCGCTGCATGGAAGGATGTCGCACCCGTTCTTCGTTTGCAGTTTCGTCTCGAAGCAAATACTGGTGCACCACTCGATCCGGCTGGAACTCCTTACGTGCTGGTGAAGAACGGTTGTGATGTTGATCTGGATCCCCGTTCCCAGGTGCCATACCGCTAAGCATGGTCGCAATGAATGATCACGCCAAGACGCAGAATACAAAGCAAACCGGATCGCGAACGCGACATATATAGAATCTGAAATGACTTCTGCAAACTCCTCAAGCACGGCCACGACACCGGTCATTGAAATCGATCAGCTGACTAAAGACTACGACGTCGGCTTTTGGCGCAAGCGTAAGGTGCGCGCGCTCGATGGTCTCTCGCTGACAGTCAATCAGGGCGAGATATTCGGCTTCTTAGGCGCGAACGGGGCCGGCAAAACCACCACGCTCAAGCTACTGATGCGCTTAATTTTTCCCAGCGGCGGCAGTGCGCGCATCCTTGGCCACGACATCGCCGACGTCTCGATGCACAGCCGCATCGGTTACCTGCCGGAGAATCCTTACTTTTACGACTACCTGACCGCGCTCGAATTCTTAAACTTTTGCGGGCAAATCTTTGGTTTCTCAAAAGCGGCGCGCGACAGCCGCTCAAAGGAATTGCTTCAGCGCGTGAGGCTAAACGAAAGCAAGTGGAACACGCAGTTGCGAAAGTTTTCCAAGGGAATGCTGCAGCGTGTGGGTTTGGCCCAGGCGCTGGTAAACAATCCGGAAGTAGTTTTCCTTGACGAGCCGATGAGCGGCCTCGATCCGATCGGACGTCGCGAGGTGCGCGATCTGATTGCGTCGCTGAGACAAGAAGGCAAGACGGTTTTCATGTGTTCGCACATTTTGTCTGACATTGAAGTGCTCTGCGATCGGGTGGCGATTCTGAAAGGCGGCCGGCTCGCTCAGGTTGGATATCTTGACGAACTGCGCCAACAGGTCTCGGGCAGGAACCTGGTTGAAGTGATAGTCAGTGGGGTAGGCCAGGCGGCGCTCGAATCACAACTGCCGGCGGGCAACGAGTTTTTAGTAACTTCAACTCCAGCCGGGTTGCGTGTTGAACTAAGCGACGAGAAGGACGTGGACCGCGTGCTGGCGGCGCTGAGGAGTGCGGGCGGCAAACTTGTATCAGTGCAGCCACTGAGACAATCGCTGGAAGAGTTGTTTCTGAATCAGGAGTAATAAACGTTTAGAGGCGGGCACCGCCGCCGGTTCAACGTTGAGCCGGCGGGCGGTGCCCGCCTCTAAACGTTCGAAAAGTCTTACTTAAATTTAAACGCCGTCACTTCCATCTTGATGTTGGCCCGGTCGTCTTTCTCAGTCATCCCCTCCAACATCACGCGCACTGCCATACTGCGATTATTCTCCAATTCTGCCTGCCGCGTCGGAATCACGACGACCGCTCGTTGATTCACGGCCTTCCCCTGGTGGTCCACGACAATTCCTCTGATCTCGAGCCCGGTGAGCGTGCGGCCGGAAAAGTTGTGAACGATCGTTTGCAGGTTCATGACGATGTCGCCGAGCGCGCGCTTTGATTCGTAAGCTTCGGGTGGATCGAGAATAATTTTCGACTGATACTGCGCAAACTCCGGTGAGCCTTCGCGGATCGCGCCTTCGAGAGTGGGCTCGACTGTGCCGCCGCCGCTTGCTTTCATCAGAAAATAAAACAGCGTGGCAATCGCAATTGCCGCTATCACCGCAACGACAATAATAGTTGTGCGTCTGGAATCGTCGGGCTCGGAAACCTGTCGCTCGGAAGTAGACATGGATTAGTTGGAAGGATTCTAGTGCGCGAGAAACTTATTTTGCAATCGCCGCCCGACAATCGAGCTGTCGCACCTCAGCCTGCTTAGACGCGCGCTTGGAGAAAAAGTTTCCGGAGATGTTGCTGGCTACGCCGTCATAGAACCACGATCAGCATTCTCAGCCAGTAGCCGGTGCACCAGGTCTTCGAGTTCAGTGTAATTGATTGGTTTGGTGACGTAGGCATCACAACCGGCGTTCAAAGCCTCGCTGTGGAAGTCTGCCGTGTCGTGGGCTGATACAGCAACAATCGGCACCGTGTTCAGCTCCGGTTGATTGCGAATCTGGCGCGTCGCCGCCAGACCATCAATAATCGGCAGGCTCAGGTCCATCAGTATGATTTGCGGGTGAACCTTAAAAGCCACCTCCACCGCTTCCTTCCCGTTGGTCGCTTCCACCACGTTGAAACCGCTCATTTCCAGCAGGCGGTGCATCATCTGACGGTTGTCTTCCGTATCTTCAACCAACAAAACCGTGGCGGCGGCAGGTTCAGAATTCACGATGTGGGGTCCTTTGTCGGGAACGTATTCAATGGTAGAACTCAAGGTTTTAGTGCCCTCTGGCGAGCTGGTCTGGCTGTATCACTAGAATACGCCGGGATTTTTTGTTAACATCGCGCACCGAAATACGACATACACTTTCCCCTCGGTCGGGTTCAAACAATACACTTCTCTGGCTACCCCCTAAGCTAGGTTTGAGGAAGTAAGAAAACACTCGCGGCCAGATGAAGCCATTATTATCAGAGTCGGAAGATCAGGATCTCTTGCGCACGCTGGGACGAGCGTCGGTCCAGATTGTCCACGACCTGAAAAATCAATTAAACGGTCTCAAACTCTATGCCACGTTTTTGAAGAAGCGGCTGGAGAAGAACGAGCGGCCCGCCGAGGAGCTGGAGACTATTAACAAGATCCTCGAGGGATTGGACCGAAGCGCCCGCGATGCATCGTTGATTGCCGACTACGGCCGGCCGATTCAACTGAAGAAACAAGCAGGAGTTGACATCGAGAAGATTGTCCGCCAGTCGGCGACCGGGTTGGCTTCTGATATCACGGTTAACGCGTCGTCTGCCGGATTCGCCGGTGAATTCGATCCGGTGTTACTCGCGGAGGCGTTAAAGTCAGTATCGGCAGGCGCACAGCAAATAATCAGCGCGAAAGCTGGTGACGCGCTACTCGAGATTGACTTGAAAGACGAATCTGCGGAAGGGGGAAGATTCGGAGTGATCGAATGGAAGATTCCGGATTCCTCCGAGCACGATCCCTTCCGTTCATTTGCCGGGAGCAACGAAATACGGCTGGCGCTGGCCGCGAAGGTCATCGAGGCGCATGGCGGGTCCGCGAAGCGGAAACAAGATGCGCTATGCGTACGCTTGCCGCTCGATAGTAGGTAGGAAAAGAAATTAGATCGACGAACAGGGTTTTCAAGGAGGCCTTTAGTGGAAAACAAGGACGTGCGAATTTTGGTTGTTGACGATGAGCCGACGATGGCGGATTCGCTCAAGCAGAATCTGGTCGAAGAAGGCTACATAGTCGACGCCGCCGGCACCGGCACCGAGGCCATCGGGCTGTTTGACCAGGGCGGACATCATGTCGCCATCTGCGATCTGCAGTTGCCGGATATGGACGGTCTCGACGTCGTTCGGCATATCAAGGACGCGAAACCGCTAACCGAAGTGATTGTGTTAACGGGGCATGGTTCAGGAACGAGAGCATTTGAAGCGAGCAAGGCGGGCGCGTTTGATTTCGTCGAGAAGGACAACTTCGAATTCGATACCCTGCTGCGCCGGATTCAGAATGCGTTGAAACAACGCGAGCTGCTGACTGAAAACGCGAACATGCGGCGTCAGCTTTCTACGCGTTCCGAATACTTCAATATCATCGGCTCGTCGAAGCCGATGCAAACTATCTACGAAACGATCGAATCGGTAGCGAAGTCTGACGCGAATGTTTTGATCGTCGGCGAGTCAGGCACCGGCAAAGAACTGATCGCAAACGCGATTCACTACAACTCGTTGCGCGCGCGCAAGCCTTTCATCAAAGTTAATTGCGCGGCCTTGCCGAAAGAGTTGATCGAGTCCGAGCTCTTCGGTCACACCAAAGGCGCCTTCACCGGTGCGCATGCCGACAAGGAAGGCTTAGTGCAACACGCGGCCGGCGGTTCGCTCATGCTTGATGAAATCGCGGAGATGCCGGTCGAACTACAACCAAAACTGCTGCGCGTGTTGCAGGAACGCAGTTACCGGAAGATTGGTTCGGAGAAAACCTACGCAGTCGATTTCCGGCTTATCTCGTCAACCAATCGCCCGCCCGCGGACGCGATTCGCGACGGACTCTTGCGCGACGATCTTTTCTATCGCATCTCCACAATCACCATCCACGTTCCGCCTCTGCGCGACCGCAGCGAAGACATTCAACTGCTGACCGAACACTTTCTGCACATGTATGCGCAGAAATACGATCGGCTGATCGCCGGCGTGTCGCAGGCGGCCTATCAACGTTTGTTTGGTCACGCCTGGCCCGGCAACGTGCGGGAACTGCAAAACGTCATCGAGCGCGCGGTTTTGTTGGCGAAGGGAAATCGCATTGAGCCGGTTGATCTGCCGTTTGATAACGGCTCCCTGCCGGAAGGCTCACAGGCCGGCACGGGCTGGGACGTGCCACCCAACATGACGCTCGAAGATATTGAACGACTGGTGATCGAAAAGACCTTGCAGCGCACGGGCGGCAACAAACAAGCGGCGGCCAACCTGCTCGGTATCTATCGCCCGCGGCTTTATAGCAAGATCAGGAAGTACAATATCGACGTGGCCGCGCTGGTCTCGGCGTGATCTTGATTGCAGGTTTGTTTTCGACGCTCGCATCTAAGTATTGATCGTTTTGCGCTTGAATTATCTGAGATCTCAAATCTGAAATCTCAGATCGATCTCTTTAATGAACGAAATCCAAACCCGTCCCCTAACTCAAGGTCGTTTGCAGAGTATCGATGCCTTGCGCGGCATCGCGGCTTTGGGCGTGGTGCTTTACCACGCGGTAATACAAACCAACAACGCCGTGCCCGGCAACTTCTTCCGCTGGCCGGTGAAGCTGATTCAGTTCGTGAGTTCGTTTGGCTACGTCGGTGTCTTTCTGTTTTTCGTGATCTCCGGTTTCTGCATTCACCTGCAATGGGCCAGGACTCGAGCGCAGGGAAAACAGCCGGTGATTCAGTTTGGGAGTTTCTGGCGGCGCCGCTTTCGCCGTCTCTATCCGCCCTACCTGATCGCGTTCGGCTTGTTCATGCTGATGGCCGCACTCTCTACCGGCATCAACGTCACCCATTTCTTTATCTACGACGTGGTCATGCATCTGTTGATGCTGCACAATCTCGATCCCTACACTTGCTACAGCATCAATGGTGTCTTTTGGACACTCGCCATCGAAGAACAACTCTACCTCGCCTATTTTCTGTTGCTCTTTTTGCGCAAGCGTTGGGGCTGGGGACCGACCCTCGTTATCTGTGCGGCGGCGCGCGTCGGTTGGTTCGCGTTTAGTCATGCCGCCTGGGTGACAACTGGAAAAGGCATTCCGGTTCCCGAAGCAGCCGCGTCACACTGGCTGACCTGGGCACTGGGAGCCCTCGCGGTGGAAGCGGCGTTTGGTTTGGTGAAGCTGCCGAAGTGGTGCCGCAATCTTTGGCTAGGCGCTGCCGCGATTATTGCGGCGTCGGCAACGTCCATGATTTTGCCGGCCACACAAAAAGACACGCTGCCGCACACGCTCGCGTGGATGTTGATGCATCCGGTTTGGGGCTTCGGCTTCTTTGTACTCGTGAACCGCGCGGTGGAAGTTGAGCAGGCGTGGGCGTTGAAGGTTCGCAATTTCAGACGCCGGATTGACCCGGCTCTGATGTTTCGGCGAGCGGTCGGCGGACTCGCGTTCATTGGTGTGTTTTCGTATTCGCTTTACCTGACGCATGAGCTGGTGATCATGCAGTCGTGGTGGTTCGTACAAAAAGGATTGCCGCCGATTGTGAACGCGCTCCTGATCGTGGTTCCAGCGACCGTTGGCTTTGCCTGGTTGTTCTTCCTGTTCTGCGAGAAGCCTTACATGAGGAAGAAAGAAGGCGGAAGGCAGAAGGCAGAGAGCAGAATGCCTGAAGAGCGGGGGCTGGCTCGCCTTCCTGACCCTGAGCTGTTCGCCGTTGAATTCCAGAACCTGGACTGAGCGACTTCCAACTGCTTTCTGCCTACTGCCTACTGCCTACTGGTCATACCAGTTCATACGTCGCGACGCTGGTCGGCGTCTCAAAACACCTGACCTTGTAAATCTGCACGCGGTGATCTCCCACCTTCGCAGCTACCCGCTCCAAAATATACTTGGCGAGATTCTCCGCCGACGGCTGTAGTTCGATAAACGGATCAAGCTCATTGATGTTTCGGTGATCGAGGTACAGCACCACTTCGTCCGCGGCGGCTTTCAGCTCGACAAAATCCACCAGCAGACCAATGTTGTCGAGTTCCCTGCCGCGCGCATAGATCTCGATGCGATAGTTATGGCCGTGCAGGTTTTCACACTTCCCCTTATAACCACGCAGCTGGTGCGCGCTCGAAAAATTGCGCTCGATCATTACTTCAAATTGTCCCGGCATGCTCTCTTACTCTTCCTTAGTTTTTGACTGCTGCGCCTCTTCCATCTTTTTGCGCAGGCTGAGCGGGCGCATGTCTGTCCAAACTTCCTTTATATATGCAAGACACTCGGCCTTGGTTCCCGTCTTGCCGGCATCATTCCAGCCCAGCGCGTTCTCGCGGTCGGCAGGCCAGATTGAATATTGTTCTTCATGGTTCATTACAACTTTGTAGATTCTGGTGTCTTCTTTATCTTCCCAAGTCATGTTTGTCATCCTCCCCAACAAACAAAAATCACGACATCAGAACCGCGAGCGGTAGCGACCGGCCAAAGAGTCAACTTGAGAAGCGACAACTCTGTCAACGCATAGTAACCCTGGATTTTTTTGGCCGGTCGCTACCGCTCTCGGTTCTGATGTTAAGCGCTTTCGTGTAAAGCCCAGGCGACAACTATCGCGCGACCATTTCCTGCGCCTCAAAGACTCCAGCAAGTTCACTGATATCGGAAGTCACCCGGCATTGCGGCAGACTCTTCAAAAACAACCTGCCATAGCTCTTCGTCTTCAAACGCGGATCGAGAACGGCGAGCACGCCGCGATCGGTCGTACTTCTGATCAGTCGTCCCAGTCCCTGCTTCAAACTGATGATTGCTTGCGGCACGCTGTACTCAAAAAAACTCGAGCCGCCCTCGTCTTCGATGTAGCGCTGCCGGGCCGCGACAATTGGATCGGTCGGAACCGCGAACGGCAGCTTGTCGATAATCACACACGATAATTGCTCGCCTCGCACGTCGACGCCTTGCCAAAAACTCGACGTCGCAAACAGCACGGCGTTTGGCGTGTTTCGAAACTGTTCGAGCAGCCTGCCCTTCGACGCGCTGCCCTGTAGAAAACAAGGATACTCAATCTCAGGCATCGCCAGTTCGTAAAGAGACTGCATGCCGGCGAGGCTGGTTGAGAGAACGAACGCGCGTCCTTGCGTGGCGTTCACGATTTTGATCACTTCCGCGGCCGCTGCCTCAGCCCACTCACGCGAGCGTGGGTCCGGCATGCGCGGCGGTAAATACAAAAGCGCCTGGCTCTGGTAGTCGAAAGTAGATTCGGCGATCAAATCCTCGGCAGCGCTCAAGCCCAACCGTTCCCGTATGAAGGAAAAGTTGCCGCCACTGGAAAGCGTGGCCGACGTCAGCACTACTGTATCGACTTTTTCAAACAACTTGTCTTCGAGAAGCCCCGAGACATCGATTGGCGAAGCCCGCAGGAAGAATCCGCGACCGCGCCGCTCCGTCCAGTAAACAAAAGTTTTGTCGGTTCCGGTCACGATGAACTGCAAATCAAACTTTGTCTGCCGGATTCGCCGCACCAGGTTTTCAATTTCCGGCGGCTTTTCCTTGATTGCGTCGAGCGTTGTTTCCAGACGGGTCAGCGCGCCGTCGAGCGCGACATACAGATCGCCCAGCGGTGTCGACTGCAATTCCCCGGAGCGATTCCTGATTGCAAACGTGCCGGGAATGATCGGGTAACGTCCTTCTTCTCCCCGCCCTTCTCGAAAACCCATCCAGAAGTTTTCAGCAAAACGAATCACCCGCGACGACGTTTTTGTGATCTCGCGATCGGTGTCGGCGTCCTCGTAAGTCACGGCGCCGACGTCGCGGATCAAATCGTCGAGCTGGTAGTTTGAGACCTGCGAGCCGAAATATTCCGAGGCGACATCTTCAATCAAGTGCGCTTCATCGAGAATCACCGCCGTGTAATCGGGCAGCACGCTGCCATACATGCTGTTGCGCAAAGCCAGGTCGGCGAAAAACAAGTGGTGATTGACGACAACGATATCGGCATCGAGGGCACGCTCGCGCATGCGCGTAATGAAGCAGGCGTCGTAGTCGAGACACTTCTGGCCCAGGCAGGTTTCGGAGCGCGCGTCGATGTGACGCCAGAACGAAAGCGACTCGGGCAGGTTTGAGAGTTCCGCGCGGTCGCCGGTTTCCGAACTCCTGGCCCAATGAAGCACTTCATCGAAGTAGTCAACTTCATCAAGGCCGTCGAGCACAGGCGAATCTTCGGCGCGGCTCAACCGCGTCAGGCACGCGTAGTTGTTCCGTCCCTTCATGTACGCAGCTTTGAAACTTTTCGGGAGGACGTTTTGGAGAAAAGGAATATCTTTCTCCATCAACTGTTCCTGAAGATTTTTGGTGCCGGTGGAGATGACCACCCGCCCCTTCCCGCCAAGCGCCGCCGCGACGGCGGGCACGAGATAAGCGAGAGTCTTGCCGGTGCCGGTGCCGGCCTCGACGATCAGGTGCTTGCTCTTCTCAAACGCGCGCATCACCGCCCGCGCCATTTCAATCTGGCCGGGCCGATGCTCGTATTCAGGATGCGCGTTGGCGATCAGGCCGCCAGGACCGAAGATTGTGTCCATAGAAAAGTCTAATTATAGGGAGCGCTGTGACGTGACGCAGCATATCATGGCTATTAGCCGGCAAGAAGACGAACCAGTTTTGCGAAAAACCGAGCTTCACCTTAATATCAAGCTCCGCTTACAAGACTGCTTTGTGTCTTGCTATGCGGAAACTTAAACTACTTCAACGACTCAAGAATAATCCAAAGTCAGCGACGTTTGACGACGTCCGTAGGTTGTTGTTTCAGGAAGGTTTTATTTTGGACCGAGTGACCGGCAGTCATCACGTGTTCAAGCGCGGAGGTACTACTTTTGTTATCCCTGTACACGCGAACCGTGTAAAATCTATTTACATCACGCGAGTAATCAAACTGATTGAGACCGATGAAAAATGAAATGAGCGAACAATCTGAGTATCCGATCGTTATTTATCCCGCCGAAGAAGGTGGCTACGTAGCCGAAGTACCTGCTTTGAAAGGGTGCCTGGCCCAAGGCGAGACACAGGCCGAGTGCCTGAAAGAACTTGAGAAGGTTCAAAAGCTTTGGCTGGAAAGTGCTAGACGTAACAAACAGAGAATTCCGACCGCCGCAGAAGTCGCTGCGAGGCTGCGACAGATGGTTGCGTGATCATTGAGCCACTATTCGTTTTGGTTCGTTCAGTTTTGTGTTAATTCGTGGTTTGTACTCTTTGTTCAGCAAAGTGACCACGAAGATACACAAAGTGAAAACAAAGTCACACGAAACAAATCCGAGTTTCTCACGCGCCCATCGCACCCGGCTGTCGCTTCATTCGTTTCGCGTAAAGCGGAAAGCGCGCGCTTAACTCCGTCACCCCGTGCCGCACTTTCTTCTGCACTTCTTCAGACGCCGGCGCGTTAATAACTTCCGCGATCAAACGCCCAATCTCGCGCATCTCGTCTTCCTTCATACCTCGCGTGGTGACGGCCGGCGTGCCAATGCGCAGACCCGAAGCGACGAAAGGCTTGTTCTGATCAAACGGAATCGTGTTCTTGTTAACCGTGATGTTCGCGGCTTCGAGCGCCTTCTCTGCCTCTTTGCCAGTGATGCCTTTGCCGTCCATCCAAACGTCGACCAGCATCAGGTGATTATCCGTCCCGCCCGAAACGAGACGCAGGCCGTGGCCTTGTAGTTCGTTCGCGAGCGCCTTTGCGTTAGCCAACACCTGCCGCTGATATTCCTTGAAGTCGTCGCGCAGTGCTTCGCCAAAAGCAACTGCCTTCGCGGCAATGATGTGCACGAGCGGACCACCCTGCACGCCGGGGAACAACTTGCGATCGATCTCTTTCGCGTGTTCTTCCTTGCACAGGATCAAGCCGCCGCGCGGACCGCGCAAAGTCTTGTGCGTCGTGGTGGTGACGTAATCAGCGTGCAGCACGGGAGAAGGATGCAGACCAGCGACTACTGGTCCGGCGATGTGCGCGATGTCGGCAAACATGCGCGCGCCGACGGCCTTCGAAATTTCCCCGATGCGTTTGAAGTCGATGATGCGCGGATAGGCGGAGGCGCCGCACACGATTAACTTCGGTTGATGCTCTTCTGCGATTCGCTGTAGCTCGTCGTAATCGATCTGTTCGGTGTCGCGCGAGACGCCGTAGTCGGCCACTTTGTAACTGATGCCGGAAAAGTTCATCGGATGACCGTGCGTGAGATGGCCGCCGTGCGAAAGATTCATTCCCAGAATCTGATCGCCATACTGGATCGCCGCGAGATACACGGCCATGTTTGCCTGCGCGCCGCTGTGTGGCTGCACGTTCGCGTGTTCGGCGCCAAACATTTCTTTCGCGCGATCTATCGCCAGCTGCTCCACCACGTCCGTCCATTCACAGCCGCCGTAATAGCGTTTCTTTGGATAGCCCTCGGCGTACTTGTTAGTGAATACCGACCCGGCTGCTTCGAGCACAGCTTCACTGACGAAATTCTCGCTGGCGATCAGCTCGAGTCCGTTTGCCTGGCGCGCGACTTCGTTATCAATCGCGGCAGAGATAGCTGGATCAACCTCGGCAAGCGGTGCGTTTCTTGAATCGGTCATTCGTTTACCTTTTAATTAGCCACAGAGGCACAGAGACGCAGAGACAGAAGCAACAGGTCAGGCAATGTATTGAAATTGCGAACCTCCTGAGTTCTTTTTATTGCTGCCCTGCTTTTCTTTCTCCGTGTCTCTGCGTCTCGGCGGCAAATTCTACATCCGTAATTTTCGAGACGCGCTCAGCATGGCGTCCGCCTTCAAAGCTGGCGCCAAACCACGCGCGCACGATTGCTGGAATCTGTCCGGCTGGCGTGGTGCGCGCGCCGATGGCCATCACGTTCGCGTCGTTGTGTTGACGCGCTAGTCGGGCCGTCTCTTCAGACCACGCCACGGCTGCCCGCACGCCCGGCATCTTGTTGGCCGTTATTGCCATGCCCGTTCCCGAACCACAGACGAGCACTCCCTGATCGGCGCGACCCTGCGCCACTTCTTCCGCGACCTTGCGCGCGTAATCGGGATAGTCAACTGAATCTTCGGAGACGGTGCCAAGGTCCTGCACTTCCAGCCCCAGCTCGTCGAGCAACGGCTTCAGACGTTCCTTCTCGGCATAACCAGCGTGGTCGCTCGCAAGCGCAACTCTCATGTTTGCATCTCCGTTGAATCCGCAAAATGTTGGCAGGCTTCGATGGTACATCACGCTTCAAGTGCTCGCAACGAAGAACCCATTTGGAGTGTGCTGACCTGTCAGCGCTTTGATCCTGGGCGGCTTGACGCCCAAGCTTTTGGTTTGTCTTTTCAACCGAGGCTGCGACAGGTCGCATCCGAACCAAAGCGCTGACAGGTCAGCGCACTCCAAAACACTTGTCCCCGCGTTGCGTTAAGTTTTTTGCTAAGCGAGAATGGCCCGAGCCGAAGTATCTCGAGGAAAGCCACCCAAAAACAATGCGCTGGTCACAATATTTCATCCCCACGCTTCGTGAGGATCCTGCCGACGCCGAAGTGGTGTCGCACAAACTTTTGCTTCGCGCCGGTTTGATCCGGCAGCTGGGCGCCGGAATTTACTCGTATCTGCCGTTGGCCCAGCGCGTGGCGTTGAAGGTGATGGCAATTCTCCGCGAAGAGATGAACCGCATCGGCGGCCAGGAATTTTTCCTGCCCGCGCTGCACCCGGCAGAGATTTGGAAAGAGTCGGGACGCTGGGACGCGATTGGCGACGAAATGTTTCGCCTCAAGGATCGCAAAGACGGCGACATGTGCCTCGGCATGACGCACGAGGAAGTGTTTACAACCATCGCGCGCAACGAGCTGCGGTCATACAAACAACTGCCGCAGGTTTGGTATCAAATTCAGGTGAAGTTTCGCGACGAGGCACGGCCCAAGTCCGGACTGATGCGACTGCGCACGTTCATCATGAAAGACGCCTATTCGTTCGACATTGACAACGCCGGGCTCGACAAGTCGTTCATCGATCAACGCGAGGCGTATAAGAGAATTTTCAGCCGCTGCGGCATTGAGTTCTCGATTGTCGAAGCGTCTTCAGGCTCGATGGGTGGTTCTGAGTCGAACGAGTTTGTCGCCAGAACTGACGCGGGGGAAGACTTCATTGCGAGCTGCGCTAGTTGCGGCTATGCAGCGAATCTCGAGAAGGCAACGTCGCGTCTGTTGCCGATCAAGGATTTGGTTGGCCCGGATGCGCCGGAAGAATTTCCGACACCCGGCGTGCGCACGATTGAGGATCTGGAAAAGTTTCCGGGCGGCGCCAAAGCGAACGCACAAATTAAATCACTCGTGTATGTTGCGACGATCGATAACGAGCCGTGCCCGGTGCTTGCTCTCGTGCGCGGCGATCATCAGGTACACGAAACCAAGCTTGCGGACAATCTCGCGGCGACAGCCTTGCGCACGGCCCATCCGGAAGAAATCCGCGAGCTGCTCGGCGCCGGCGCCGGTAGCCTTGGCGGCGTAGGAGCGAGACAACGTGCGAAGGAAGCAAACTTTCAACTCACCGTTATCGCGGATCTCGCGCTGCATGGACGTAGCAACATGACGACCGGCGCCAACAAAGACGATCACCACTTGCGCGGCGTCGAAGTCGAGCGCGATATTCATCCTGACAAGTGGGCCGACCTGCGGAGCGTCGGTTCCGGCGACGGCTGTCCGCGTTGTGACGAAGGCATGTTAGAAGTTTTCAAGGCGATGGAGATTGGCCACATCTTTAAGCTGGGTACTAAATACTCCGCCTCGATGGGCGCGACGGTTTTGACTGAACAGGGCAAGCCGGTGCCGATCGTGATGGGCAGTTACGGTATCGGCGTGGAACGGATTCTTACGGCCGCCATCGAGCAACACCACGATAGCGATGGCATCATCTGGCCCAAGACGCTCGCGCCGTTTGATGTTGTCGTGACGATTACCAACACGAAGGACGCTGCTCTAACCGCGGCTGCGGAGAAACTTTACAAAGATCTGCAGCGCGCCGGGCTCGATACGCTGCTCGACGACCGCGACGAGCGCGCGGGTGTAAAGTTCAAAGACGCCGACTTGATTGGCATACCGTATCGCATCACGCTCGGCAAGAAAGTCGTGGACGGCGTGGTTGAACTTTTCGAGCGGCAAACAAAAACCAGCGAGGACGTTAAGCTGAGCGAGGTCGTCTCGCGTGTTCAGAGCCGTGCGTTGGCTGGGTTGTAAATACTCTGTGACAGCTCAGTGTCCTCTGTGTCTCTGTGGTGATTCTTTCGACGGCAATTAACCACAGAGGACACAGAGAAGCACAAAGGTGCACAGAGACTCGAGTAGTCAACTGATGAAATTGCTTTGGCTAATCCTGATCCTCTCCCTTGCTGCCCCAAATGCCGCGGTCCCAAATGCCCCTGTCCAGGACCTGCTCCCCGAGCTCGTTCGCCGCATCAAGCCTTCCGCTGTGGCAATTGAAACGTTTGATGCGCGTGGTGAAAAACTCTCGCGCGGCAGCGGCTTCTTCGTTGACCCCGATCGCGTCGTCACCAATCGCCACGTCATCGACAACGCTTATCGCGCCGAAGTTCATTCTTACAACGGCAGTATTTATCAAGTGAAGGGCGTTATCGCGGTGGACGCTGAAGGCGATCTGGCGCTGCTCCGCGTTGACGCGCCGCCGGGCCAGGTGCGTCCACTCCTGCTAGATCGCACCTCGCCGCAGGAAGGCGAAAGCATCGTCGTGATCGGCAACCCCTTCGGATTGGAAGGCAGTGTCACCAACGGCATCGTCTCCGCCGTGCGCGACATTCCCACCTTCGGCAGAATCATCCAAATCACCGCGCCCATTTCACCGGGCTCGAGCGGCAGTCCCGTGGTAAACATGCAGGGCCAGGTCATTGGTGTAGCGACCCTGCAAATAACCGGCGGCCAGAGCGTCAACTTCGCCATACCTTCCGAACGCATCTCGCAGTTACAAGGCGGCACGCTCATGTCTTTGTCTGATCTCGTCGCCGCGAGCGGAAGAAACAAACGCGCCAAGGCGGTCCAGTCGTTTCGCGATGGTCTTAGTTTTCTCTCGAAGGATGATTGCGAGAAAGCGCTGCCGTATTTCGAGAAGGCAGTCGAGTCAGACAACAACTATGCGGAGGCCTGGGCGCAGTCAGGTTTTTGTAAAGAGAAACTGGGCCGTCATGGCGAAGCGATCGAAGCCTCGAAGAGGGCGGTCAGCCTGCGGCCCTCAGCCGAGTCGTATTTTAATATCGGGCTGGCCAACTATTACCTGAAGCAATATCGCGAAGCAGCGGACAGCTATCGGCAGGCGATTCGAATCGATCCTTACAACGCCGCGGATGCGTGGTACGCGCTCGGCCTGGTCTATCGCGACTGGGGAAAAGCCGACGATGAGATTCAGGCCTACAAGCAGGCGATCCGTTTGCGACCGGACTACACCAGCGCCTATGAACGACTCGGCTCGCGGTATTTGAAGTCGAAAAAATACGCCGAAGCGATCGAGATATTCAAACAACTCTCGATCATGAAGCCCGGCGACGCGAACGCGCCGAATAGTTTGGGTGAAGCGTATCTGGAGTCAGGGAAGCTGGCGGACGCGGTTGAGGCCTTCCGGCATGCGATTCAACTGAAGCCGGATTTTGGGAAGGCCTATTACAACTTAGGGAAGTCGCAGTTGGCGATGGGCAATCGCGACGGCGCGTTGGAACAATACAATATTTTGCAGAGCCTCGATCAGGACTGGGCCGAGCGGCTGAATAACCTCATCAACCCTTAGGCTGGGAGCGCAGGCATCCTGCCTGCAATGAGCGCGAAGCGCGAACAACCGTTTCATTAGAGTCGTCTTTAGCGAAGATGCTGTCGCGCCTTCAGCGCTTGCAGGCAGGATGCCTGCGCTCCCAGCATTAACCGCCGCTCCCACCTTTAAGCGCTCCCAGGTCCACAAAGACTAGCTACTCCCGTGGTCTTTTCTATCTTGCGTTTTTTCCGATCCGCGTTTATCCGCGTGAATCTGCGGCTAAAGATTCTCTCTTTAACTTGGCCATTTGCGGTTGATCAGGCTAGCCACGAACCCCGCGCCGAATCCGTTGTCAATATTCACAACCGTCACGTTCGAGGCGCACGAGTTAAGCATTCCCAGCAGCGCTGCAACGCCACCAAACGAAGCGCCATAGCCAATACTCGTCGGCACGGCAATGACCGGCACGCTCACCAGGCCACCAACAACTGAAGGCAGCGCGCCTTCCATTCCCGCCGCGACGATCGCCACGCGCGCGCTTTGCAACAGCGAGCGTTCCGCCAGCACTCGATGTATTCCCGCGACGCCGACATCCCACACGCGCTTCACGCGATTGCCCATCGCTTCCGCGGTCAGCGCCGCTTCCTCTGCGACCGGTATGTCGCTGGTGCCCGCCGTCACGACTGCGATTTCGCCAACGCCGAGTTCCGTCTTGTCTCGTTGAATTCTTATCAGGCCGGCTGATTCGTGCCACTCAGCTTCCGTGACGACGTTGCGCACTTCGCCGAAAGTCGCCGCGTCGGTATGCGTGACCAGGACGTTAGGAGCCTGGCGGACCAGACGTTCCACAATGCCGACGACTTGTTCGCGCGTCTTACCAGCGCCGAAGACAACTTCAGGAAAACCCTGGCGCGTAGATCGCGAATGATCGACTCGCGCGTAGCCCACGTCTTCGTATTGCAATTCGGTGATGCGTCGCGCAGCCTCGGCCGAATCGACCTCGTCGGCTTTGTAGGCGGCGAGCAGTTGTTCAAGTTTTTCCAGATCCATATTGGCCAACTACTCTAACGCAAACAAGAACACGCCGACCAATGACCCGACCGCAGCGGTCTTAACATCATGGGGGTCATACTACTACGCGGTTTGACGCGGCTTTGCCGCCGCACAGTGTGGAAAGGCTCTGCCTTTCCGGCGTGGTTCCTTTGTTTTGAGGCTACGCCTCAGTTGGAGGCATAGCCTTAATGAATTCCAAAAGAACTTCCACGGTAAGGCAGAGCCTTACCGCACGGTGCGGCGGCAGAGCCGCGAGCCGAACCCGCCCGCAACGGAAGTGGTACTGACTTCATCTCCGATGCTATACTGCGGCTCCCCCAAACTGCCCATCTCACAAATTAGCTAATTCTTATCCGAATCCGGAGCGCTCCTCTCCATTCGGTTGTAAACAAAATTTGCTGAACCGACGTGCGGAGTTTTCTCATTAATCGTATTCGTCTCATTCATCGCTCATCGTGCGGGCTTTATCTTCCCGTAAATTACGCGCCCTCGCGGGCCGCACTCACCCCGACTAACCCTTACATCAACTAAAGGAGACGAGATGAAGAAATTTGTAGTGGTCCTCGCAGCAGCAATGCTGTGCCTGGTGGTATTTGCGTCGGTGTCCACCCGAAGCCAGGGCAAGAGCAAGCTGCATCGCAAAGCAAACAAGATCCAGAATAACTACATCGTGGTACTCGATGATGCGGTGGTCGGAGAACGAGGCCCTTACTCAATCGCGCCTTACATGGCAGATGACATGGCGCGTCTCTATCGCGGCAAAATCAAACACGTCTACCAACATGCGCTCAACGGTTTCGCTGTGGAAATGTCGGAGGCCGACGCGGAAGCTTTGAGCCAGGATTACCGCGTCCAGTATGTCGAAGAAGACGGACCGGTAACCGCGACAACTACGCAAAGCAATCCTCCCTGGGGCCTTGATCGCATCGATCAGCGCGACTTGCCGCTGGACGCGCAATACACCTACACGCCCACTGGCGCCGGTGTTCACGCTTACATCATCGATACCGGCATACGTCGCACGCACACTCAGTTTGGCGGGCGCGCCGTTATCGGCTTTGATTCGATTGGCGACGGCCAGAACACGAATGACTGCAACGGCCACGGTACACACGTCTCCGGAACAGTGGGCGGTTCGACTTACGGTGTGGCAAAGGGCGTGACGCTTCACGCCGTGCGCGTGCTGGATTGTTCCGGCAACGGCACTGACGCAACGGTGATCGCGGGCGTGGATTGGGTCACGGCTAATCGCGTGCTCCCTGCGGTGGCAAACATGAGTCTCGGCGGCGGGGCGTCTTCAGCGTTGGACACTTCGGTACAGAACTCAATCAACGCGGGCGTGACCTATGCAGTGGCCGCGGGCAACGATTATGGGGCCAACGCCTGCAACGGATCGCCTAGTCGCGTAGCGGCGGCGATCACGGTCGGCTCGACCACGAGCACGGACGCCAAGTCAGACTTTTCAAACATCGGCACCTGCCTCGATCTCTTCGCGCCCGGTTCGTCCATCCTGTCTTCGTGGAACACCAGCGACACCGCGACGAACACCATCAGCGGAACTTCGATGGCTACGCCGCACGTCACAGGCGTCGCCGCGCTTTACCTGCAAAACAATACGAGCGCCTCGCCGGCGACGGTTGCGAACGCGATTATTACCACCTCGACAACCAATCACCTGACCGGCATCGGCACCGGCTCGCCGAATCGTCTGCTTTATTCGCCGCTAACGACGGGCGGCGGCGGTGGAGTGCCACCCGCATGTTCGGGAGGGACGCTCTATACCGGTTCGCTATCGTTCACAGGCGATTACGATTACCACCCGAATGGGACTTACTACTTCAGCAGCGTGAGCGGCACTCACAAAGGCTGTCTGGTTGGACCAGCGTCTGGCGCAGACTTCGATCTGTATCTGCTGAAATGGAATGGATCTGCGTGGGTTATCGTCGCCAGCAGTACGAGCGCGACCTCCAACGAGACGATCTCCTACTCCGGAACCTCCGGTTACTACATGTTCGAGGTTTATTCGTATAGCGGTACGGGTAGTTACAATCTATGGATCCTGCATCCGTAGGTTGCTTGCGCAGGGGCGGACCTATGTGTCCGCCCCGGGCGCACACACGGGTGCGCCCCTACAAAGTTTATCCGTGTAATCAGCGTAATCTGCGGATGCCTTCCTTTCAGTTTGCACCGAATCTACCTGCCAAGTAAGATCACGACACGAACATGGAATATACGTTAGCCATTACCGGCGCCTCCGGGTCGATTTACGCGCAACGAACGCTGGTGCACATGGCGGCAAGCGGCGTGGTCGAGCGCATCAATTTGATCATGTCGGAAGCTGCCATAACCGTGGCCAAAGTGGAGTTGGGAGTCGATCTAACCAAGCCCGAGCGAGGCACGTTGAATCGTTGGCTCGGCCTGCCGCCAGACTCGCGGCTGATTCAGCTGCACCGGCTGGATAACATCGCCGCGCGCCCGTCTTCGGGTTCGCATCCGCAAGAGGGAATGGTGATCGTTCCCTGTTCGATGGGCACGCTCGGCGCGATCGCGTCAGGGGCCGGAACGAACCTGATTCATCGCGCGGCCGACGTAACCTTGAAAGAAAATCGCCGCCTCGTGCTGGTTCCCCGCGAAACGCCATACAACGCGATTCACCTGGAAAACATGTTGCGCTTGTCGCGCGCCGGGGCACACATTATCCCCGCGAGTCCGGGTTTCTATCACCGGCCGCAAACTATCGAAGCGCTCGTCGACCATCTCGTCTTTCGCATACTGGATCACCTTGGCGTGCCGCATTCTGGGGCCTCTCAGTGGCGCGGCGTGAAAGAAGCGACCGGCGAATTGATCAGTGCCACTGAAGACTAATCCCATGCCCGCCCTGCTCCGCAACATCCGTACAACGCTCGAGATCATCAAGATAGAGCACACGCTCTTCGCTCTCCCGTTTGCGTTCCTCGGGGCCGTGCTGGCAGCCAATGGCTTGCCTTCGCTGAAACAATTAGTCTGGATCACGGCGGCGATGGTTGGCGCTCGCTCGACCGCGATGGCCTTCAATCGAATTGCGGATCGAAACTACGATGCGCGTAATCCCCGAACTGCGAGCCGCGCGATCCCTTCGGGCAACTTGTCACTGGGTTTTGTTTGGGCGTTTACAGCAATCTCGGCAATTCTTTTCTTTGTCGCTGCCGCCATGCTGAATCGCCTGACGTTATTGCTGGCGCCGGTCGCGCTCGTGAGTGTAATGCTTTATTCGTTGACGAAACGCTGGACTCTGTTGTCGCACCTGGTGCTGGGCTGGTGTCTCGCGATTGCTCCTACCGGCGCGTGGATCGCGGTTCGCGGCACGCTTGATAGTCCAGTGCCAGTCCTGCTTTCCCTCGTCGTGATGTTATGGACCGCCGGATTTGACGTGCTCTACGCCTGCCAGGATTACGACTTCGACGCTGAAGCGGGGCTGCACTCGATACCGCGAACCTTCGGCATCGGGCGAGCGTTGTTAATAGCACGGCTGCTGCATATCGCCGCGTTTAGCGCCTTGCTGGGTTTATACTGGTTAACGCAGTTGGGAATTGTCGCGTTGATTGGTGTGGTGGCAACTGCCTTGTTGCTCTTCTATCAGCACCGGCTGGTGAAGGCCGACGATTTGAGTAAACTGAATGCGGCGTTCTTCACGACTAACGCTTTCGTGAGCGTAATCCTTTTGGTAACGTTTGGAGGCGCGGCTCTCTTAAGGAACCTTTCATGAACTTTTCACACGATCGAATTCTTAACGCGGTAGCGGAGAAGGTTGAGGCCGGCGAGCGACTTTCTTTTGCTGACGGACTGGCCTTGTTTGCAACCGACGACCTGCCTGCACTGGGAAAACTGTCGGACAGCGTTCGCCGTCGGAAGCACGGGCGCACCACGTTCTTTAACGTCAACCGCCATTTAAACCCGACGAACGTCTGCTACGCCGATTGCAAGTTTTGCGGTTTCTATCGCACGCCGCGACAGCCGGACGCGTACACGCACAACATCGAAGACAGTCTTCGTATCGCCGGTGAAGCCGTTAAAGAAGGCGCTACTGAAATTCACATTACCGGCGGACTAAATACCAAGCTGCCTTTCAGTTATTTCACCGACCTGCTCTCCGGACTTAAGACACATTATCCGCAGCTACACCTAAAAGCTTTTACGATGGTCGAGCTCGATCACTTTGCACACTTTTACAAGATGAACGACGAGGACGTTATCGGGCAGCTGATCGAAGCCGGCCTGGATTCGTGTCCGGGTGGCGGCGCCGAAATCTTTCGTGAGCCGACGCGTTCGATGATCTGCGCGCATAAGTGTGACGCTGATCGCTGGCTTGAACTTTCGGGCAAAGTTCATGCGGCCGGTTTGAAGACAAACGCCACCATGCTCTACGGCCACATTGAAAGTATCGAGGACCGGGTCGATCACCTGCTCAGGCTGCGTGCCCAGCAGGATCAATCAGGTGGCTTTCAGTGTCTAATTCCGCTGGCCTTTTATCCGGAAAACACCCAGCTGTCACACTTGCCCGGACCATCTGGGGTCGACTCGTTAAAAACCATGGCGGTGTCGCGTTTGTTGTTGGATAACTTCGATCATTTGAAGGCCTACTGGGTAATGCTGGGCAAACGCCTGGCCCAGGTGGCGCTGCATTACGGCGCCAACGACATCGATGGCACCATCACGGACGGCGGCGAACTCTCGGAAAGTTATTCGATTGAATCCAACAATGAAGTGAAGATGTCTCGCAGCGAATTGGTCGGCTTGATCGAGGATGCCGGCTTCGATGCTGTCGAAAGAGATACGGTCTACAACGCGGTGGACCGCAGTAACGTCAGTCTTGTCTAGTTAGCGAGCTCGCCCAAATTCTTATGCCAACTCTAACCGAAACACGCACGATTACCGTCGCTCATTCGCCTGACTCCGACGATGCTTTCATGTTCTACGGGCTCGCCACCAACAAGCTCGACACGGGAAGTCTGCACTTTACTCACGTGCTCAAAGACATACAGACGCTCAACGAAGAAGCCTTCAAGGGAACTTACGACGTTACTGCCGTTAGTTTCCACGCTTATGCCTACCTCACCGATAAATATCTGCTGCTGCCCCACGGCGCTTCAATCGGCGATAACTACGGCCCGATTCTGGTCTCCCGCACGCCGATCGCCGCGTCGGAGATTTCCAAACTCAGGATCGCTGTTCCGGGAACACTCACCAGCGCGTTCCTCGCGCTTCGAATCTTCAACTCCGACTTCCAATACGAAGTCATACCTTTCGATCAGATAATCGCCGCGGTACAAGACGGCCGGTGTAATGCCGGGCTATTGATTCACGAAGGTCAGTTATTCTACGAATCAATCGGCTTGCACAAGGTGCTGGATTTGGGTGAGTGGTGGCACGAACGTACCGGGCTGCCGTTGCCCATGGGTGGAAACGTGATTCGCCGCGAGCTGGGTCCTGAGATTATTAGTCAGGTTTCTCATTGGCTTAGAGAGAGCATTCGCTTCTCACTCGCCAATCGTGAAGACGCGCTGGCTTATGCAATGCAGTTCGCCCGAGACATGGACGTCGCCTTGGCTGATCGTTTTGTAGCGATGTGGGTAAACGACCTGACACTGGAATACACCGAACGCGGTCGCGAAGCCGTGCAACGACTGCTGCTCGAAGGATTCGAGCGCGGCATCATACCTAAACGCCCTGCCGTGGAATTCGCAAGCTGATAAATTATTTTGCGAGGCTGTTCTCGCGAGGTGTTACAATCCGCCGATCCTGCCAGTGCGGAAGGGTGCGATCGACGCTTGTAATAACCGCTGGGGTGCGCGCGGCGGCGTCTATGCCACTCCGCCCAGAAGGAGTAGCTGCCGCCGCGCACATCATCGGTTACGAGCTTTTGATCAGGCTCCTCCCAAAGCTTGACCTTACGTCTTTCCCATGAAGCAACGCGGCCGCTCTGCGTTGCCCCGGCGCCTTCGCGCTTAGGGTTCATGGAAAATTGTGGACGTTGCCGCTTACCGACGTGAGGACCTAATCTTAATCTTTTGAATTCGCCTCGATGCGCCCACGCAGGAACTTCAAATCTTGTGGATGAAGTTAATGCCGCATAGTCGAGCTTTAAGGTTAATTCGTCTGACGCTGAGCACCTTACATCAGATGCAAGGATTTTTGCAAGAATAAAATCGTGCCGCTGAAACGGGCGGCTTTTGGCGCAGAAACCAGCTGGCCACTGGCAACATGACCCGTGTTTTCGGGCATCTGAACGGAGACTAATTCTACCGGTTTAACGTTCGGTCAGCTTTCCTGGTAAGGATTTCAAGATGAGCCTAAAGTCAACCTTTTCTTGGTTAATAACCGCAGTTGCCCTCGTTCTGTTTCTAAGTCCTGCCAACGCCCCCGCACAGACGCCGGCAGCCGCCTCAGGAAATCTTCCGCCGGCTGAGATTGAGCGGATTATCAAGACTTTCACCGCCAGGGAAGGTCAGTTTCGCCGGGCGCTGAACGCGTATTCATTCAAGCGCGATGCGGTGCTGCAAAGTCTGGGAATGGGCGGGCAAATCACCGGCGAGTATCACCGCGTTTCCCTTTTTACCTTTGACGACCAGGGCAACCGTTATGAAAAGATCAACTATTTTCCGATGCCTTCCTTCAACGGCTCCGTAACTCAGGAAGACCTGGACGACCTAGGCGGCATTCAACCGTTCGCGTTGGAGCCATCAAAAATTTCCGAGTACGATTTCAAGTATGTAGGCAAGGACAAGATTGACGAACTAAACCTCTACGTGTTTGACGTATCGCCGAAGGTGATGCCCGACCCCAAGAAAAGCAAGGAGCGTTTATTCCTGGGTCGAATCTGGGTTGAGGACCAGGACCTGCAGATCGTAAAAACGAAGGGCAAGGGCGTACCCGAAACCAAGAAAAACAAATTCCCCACGGTAGAAACTTACCGCGAACAGATTGACGGCCGCTATTGGTTTCCCACCTATTCCTACGCCGACGAGGAATTGATTTTTGAAAATGGCGATAGCCTGCATGTTCGCATGAAGGTTCGTTACACCGACTTTGAACTTGCGCGCGCGAAGGTGAAGATTATTGAGATCGACGATCCTGATGCGCCAAAGAAGGAAACGAAACCACCGGCAGACACACCGCGCAAACCGTGAGCGAGCGGCTGGGTTATCGCGAAACTCCCAGTTCGTCGCCGATCATTGCGTGTACCTGGTTCACCAGTTTTCTAACGTCTTCATCGCTTGCACAACCTTCGGTGCTCACGGGGGCAAGCATTACCATTTCAATCGTGCCCGGCCGCGCCTCGCCGGTTCCCTTGCCCATCAGAGAGTCAGTGTTTTTGATAGCCACCGGAACGATTGGCACGCCCGCCTGGGCGGCCATGTAAAACGCGCCCTTCTTAAACGGTAAAAACTCGCCCGGTCTCGCACGCGTGCCTTCAGCGAATACGCCGAAAGATCTGCCTGATCGTATGCGCTCAGTCGCGGCGGCGACAGTCGCACGGGCCCGTTCGCTATTGGATCGATCGATTGCCATCACATTCACGAATCCCATGCCGTAGCCGAGGATTGGCACATTCAGTAGCTCTTTTTTCGCCAGCAGTCCCAATCGCCGACCGGTGTAGACGAAGAGGGTTGCGGTATCGAGATACGAGCGGTGATTTGAGATGAACACATAGATTTGATCCGGATTCAGTCGTTCGCCGCCGCTTACCTTCACTTTCGCGCCGCTCAAACGCAACCAGTTTCGGGCGCCGAAAAACGCCCAGGGGTAGACCAACTCATGATTGCCGGTTAGCCAGGCGGCAAGCAGTACGGGTGGCGCAAAAACCAGCAGCAGGGCCGCGGCCACGAAAAGTGACCACCAGTAATGTAAACGTCGGAAGATCCGCATAGGGTCGGCGATGGCAGCGAGAGATAATCGCACAATTCGCTGGCAGGAGCGACGATCAGACTTGCTACATTCTCCTTCCCGCGCTATCTTTCGTTCGTAGATTCTCTCCTCCGCCTGAGTTCAGGCTCTAAGCATCTAAAACGACATCTTCGCATCCAAGGGACGTGGCTTTTTTGCCATGTAAACTGATCGGGAGCTTTGCCATGAAAAGAACTGCACTCGTTTTGCTCGCCTTATTGGCGCTTTCCAGCGTTGTCCTTAACGCCCAAACGCGTCAACGCCGAGTTCTACAAAACCCGGAAATCGGCGCGCCGAGTTCGACAAGGACGACGGCTCCTCCCGTTTTAGGCGGAACGAACCGATCCGCCGGGACTCAATCGGCGGGTCAAGCTTCCGGCGGCACTCCGATTGGACCGGAAGAAGTGGATGCGGGTGACGTTATTCGCGTGAACACGACCCTGGTTACCCTCCCCGTCAGCGTTACCGATCGCGACGGCCGTTACATTCCCAATTTGCGAAAGGAAGACTTTCGACTGTGGGAAAACGGCGTCGAACAACCGGTAGCGTTTTTCTCGTCGGTGGATAAACCTTTCTCGGTCGTCTTGATGCTCGACACCAGCGGCTCCACGCGTTTTCGTCTCGAAGAAATACAGGACGCGGCGATCACTTTCGTTAATCAGTTGCGCCAGGATGATCGAGTGATGGTTGTATCGTTTGACGATCAGATCAGGGTGCTTTCCGAATTTACCAGCGACCGATCACGCTTGCGCGATGCCATTCGACGCACACACCCTGGCGACGGTACCAAGCTTTACGACGCTGTCGATATGGTGATGAACCAGCGCCTGAGCAACGTCGAAGGTCGGAAGGCCGTCGTGCTTTTCACCGACGGTGTTGATACCACCAGCCGGCATGCTTCTTACGAAAGCAATGTGCGCGACGCTGAAGAGCTCGATGCGCTGATTTATCCGGTGCAGTACGACACTTACCAGGACCAGGGCGGCTGGGGCGGCGGCGGCAACTCGCGCTGGCCGGGCTCGGGACGTTGGCCCAGTTCCAACACCGATATTCTTGGTCAAATACTCGGCGGTGTATTTGGCGGTGGGCGTGGCGGCCGTTCAGGTGGCGGTGGCGGCGGTGGCGGCGTTGGTTCGAGCAGACGTGAGTACGAAGTCGCGAACCGTTATCTTCAGGATTTGGCGGAGCGAACCGGCGCCAGAAGCTATCGCGCCGATTCGACGCAAAATCTCGCCTCAGCCTTTGCCAACATCGCGGACGAACTGCGCCGTCAATACACGCTTGGTTATTATCCGAAGAGCCAGGCTCAGGCAGGCCAAAGGCGTCAGGTAAGGGTGAGAGTCAATCAACCCAACCTCGCCGTGCGCACGCGCGACAGTTACATCTTCAATCCCAACAGCAACGGCAACGCGACTGACGATACGGCCCGCCGTTCGGCTCCGGTGCTGCAGAAGAAACTCATCGCAAATGCGACGGGAGACGTGCGACCGCTCAAGTTGAATTAGCATTGTACGGGCGGACCCGCGTGTCCGCCCTGCTGATGACACACAAGACGGGCGGACACACAGGTCCGCCCCTACACTTTTCAGAGGGTGTCTGTTTGGTGAGAAGTTTCAGCCGGCCAAAGCATTCTCAGCAGCGATCCAAGAATCCAAAGGCAAATCCCTACCAGCAAGCTCAACAACAACCAGAACTTCAAGTAAGAGCTGAACCCGCCTTCCCAACCTGCCTGAATGTTTTGCGAGAGGTTTACGTTGAGTGCTGCTGCGGTGGTGAGCCGCGAGATTAGTTGCACGATGAAATACCAGACAAAAGCATAAAGCCAGGTCCGGCCGTCGACCTTCACCTTGCGTAAAACTACCAGCCCGACCGCACAGCCGCCGAGGTGTGCGAGCGTCGAAGAGACGACAGCAAACAGTTCGGCAAAGCGAAACCTTCCGGTCAGCAGCATTCCCCAGGTGGGAACTACATAAACGAACCAGACGACGACTCCCGGAAGCATCCAGATCACCGCGACCCGAATCAGTATTGCCTGTTCCGCGAAAAGGCCGATCGCCAGAAGCAGGTTGCCGATGTTGCACATCCAAAGCATGTTCCCGAGCTGATCGATCTGATAGTAGTGGATGGCCTGCGCCGTGAAGAATGCGAGCGGGAGAAAGCCGAGCAGGCGAAGTCTTCGTGGAGTTAATCGGGTGGTGTCCAAATCTTTACTGTTTGGAGGAGCGTTGTTTTTTCTTTTTGACGTGCTCGCGGCTCCGCGACTTTTCTTTTAGAATAACACTTCTTCGAGCGCAGCTGTGACGGTGCGGCCCAACCGTAAGGGAGGGCGCGTATTCAACGCTTGAGGAGCCCTCCCTTATGGTCGGGCTACTGCCCCACGTTGCGGCGCGGCTTTAGGGAGACTACCCAACAACCGAGTTCGAGTTTCTGAAACCACATGCCTTCAGTTGAAGACTTACTGCGCCGATCTATTCCTGAGTTGCGCGAACTGTTTATCGAGCGCGGCCGTCCCGTGCCTAAAGGTTTACTTGAGGCGCTGGAAGTGGACACGCGCGCTGGAGCACACTATCTCGCCAAACGAATACGCGAGCGCTATCGCAGCAATCGTTCTGAAGGTCAACGGCTTCATACCCTGTTGCGATTCGAGATCGACCTGTGGACTCAGGGTTACTCCCTCGTCGCGGGTGTGGACGAAGCGGGCATGGCGCCACTCGCGGGGCCGGTGGTGGCGGGTGCTGTTATTCTGCCCCGGAATTACAAACTGCGCGGCTTGAACGATTCGAAAAAAATTCTCGACCACGAGATGCGCGAGGAACTGGCGGCACAAATCAAACAGGATGCAGTCTGCTGGTCTTTCGGGTTCGCCGAAGTCGAGGAGATCGATCGCATTAACATTTATCACGCCGGGCTGCTGGCCATGCAGCGAGCAGTAAACGGGCTCAGTTGTTTGCCCGACTTCGTTTTAGTTGACGCCCGCAAGATTCCTCAATGCCCCGCGCCGCAGCGCGGCATCATCCACGGCGACGCGCTTTCCGCCAGCATCGCGGCCGCTTCCATTATCGCCAAGACCACCCGCGATGCCCATATGCTCAAGATGGATGCGTTGTATCAGGGTTACGGCTTTGCCTCGCACAAGGGCTATCCGACTCCTGAGCATTGTCGCGCGCTGAAAGATCTCGGCGCCGTCCCCATTCACCGCCGCAGCTTTGGTCGAGTTCGCGAGGTGTTGGGTCTTGACCCGGTACAAACTGAACTCTTTGCCGAAACCTCCGAGCCAGAGGCAGTGGAAATAGCGGTCGCTAGGTCCTAAGGTGTTTACCAACAGCGACCGGGGCAGTAGCCCGACCATCAGGGAGGGCTTGCTAAACTACAGCTTTCCCGCGAGCCCTCCCTCATGGTCGGGCTACTGCCCCGCGCTGGTGGCAACCTTCCCAAAACACCGCTAATTAGGGAGAACATCATGCAAAAATGGGAGTACAAAGTATTACATGACATCATCGCCAGTGAAGCTCTATTGAATAACCTTGGCATTGAAGGTTGGGAGCTTATCGCATGGGAAAACGGAAACTATTATTTTAAGCGGCCTAAGAACTAACAACATACTGTTAGGACAATACCAACCTTTCGCGATACTTAAAGCATCACCTCAAGGTTTGATACCTCCATGGCTTCATTAACCGAGTACAAGAAGAAACGGCGCTTCAACAAAACCCCGGAGCCGGGGCCGGAAAAAAAGCGCACGAAGACAGGGCGCATTTTTGTAATCCAGAAACATCGCGCCACCGCGCTGCACTACGATTTCCGGCTGGAGGCTGATGGCGTCCTGAAGTCCTGGGCCGTTCCCAAAGGACCTTCACTTGATCCGAGCGTGCGGCGCCTGGCGATGCAGGTCGAGGATCATCCGGTGGACTACGCCGACTTCGAAGGCGTTATCCCGGAAGGCGAGTACGGCGGCGGGACGGTGATGGTTTGGGACTACGGCACCTACGAACCTGAAGAGACTGACGACGTCAGCGCGGCGATTCGCAAGGGCGAGTTAAAGTTTTCCTTGAACGGAAAGAAGCTTAAAGGCTCGTGGGTGCTGGTTAAGACGCGAGATCGGCAATGGCTCTTGATAAAGCATCGCGACTATTACACGACCGAAGAAGACGTGACAGAGATTGCCCCGGCTTCAATACTAACGCGACGCACGCTCGCAGAAATTGCCGAAGATGAAGGCGGCGACATCAAGAAAGCCGCGACAGGCGACCCGAAGAAGGTGCCGCGGCGAACCGGCGTCAAGCGGCGCAAGCAGGGAAGCAAGAAGAAAGTTTGGCATAGCAAGGGCAGCTAGAGTTTTGGATTAAGTCGAGAAATTTAGGCCGCGGATAAACGCGGATTCTCGCGGATAAGAATCCGGCTTGTTGGCTGACGAGATCTTCTCTGTCTTTCAGATCTGCGTTTATCCGCGTGCATCCGCGGCCAAATACTCACTCGGCAAACAATCCTTTATAAGACAACTCACCGTCAACGATGCGCGCGGCCGAAGTGTAAGGATGCTCCTCGGTTTTCTTGTTATCGAGTATGTGAATCACCTCGACCCCGTTAACCTTCAGAAAATCTGCAATCAAACTTCGATGACAGCGCCACCACAAAGCTTCGGCGCACATAATCGCTACGCGATTCGAGCTGGCGAGTTCGAGCAACGCTTCAATTCCCTTCCTGAATTCTTCGCTTTCCATGTGGTCGGCGTACGCGCGGAACGAAGCGTTTTTCCAGGCAGTGTTCTTCGAAGACGCTGACGGCCGGCGCCTGCCGCCGAGATCCGGGTTATGTTCATAAAGAATCCTGTGAGAGGGCAGGCTTTGCGAGAGAGCTGATTTACTGAAGTGAGGATAGCGGCGCGAGCCAGGGAAACTTCTCACGTCTACCAGCGCGGTGATGTGGTGTGCGGTGAGCAGGCTGATGAACTCGTCGAGCGAGCGAGTGGAATGACCGACGGTCCAGATCGTAGTCGAATTGTCGCCCGCCTTTTTCACTGCCGTTAACGTTTTCTCTTAACTGTCTGCTCGCCGACGCTTGATGTCTTACTTCAAATTCTTAGCCGCCGATGTTTCGCGGATAAACGCCGATCTGAGAAGAGCAAATTAAGACTCCTATCAGCGTAGACCCGCGTTCATCCGCGGCCCATCCTAACTTAAAGAAAAGCTTCAAGCTTGAATCGCCCTCGCTTGGCCAGAAGCGGCTTCCAAAGATCGCCTAACTTCCGCAGCCGCGCCGGCACGTTATCCATTCGAAAGTCGTCGATGCTGATCCCGCGTTCAAGCTCAGTCCACTTCACCGGCGTAGACACCGAAGCGGCGCGCGGACGCACCGAGTAAATCGATGCCAGCGTTCTGCCCCAGGCGTTCTGGTTGTAGTCCACCAGTACCCTTCCCTTCGGCCGCTTGGACACAATGTAAACGGCTGTGACCAACTTCGGCGCCTGCGCCGCGAGGGCGTGCGAAAACTCTTTGGTGAAACTCCACACCTGCTTCTGCGTCGGCCCGCGCTCAATCGGCACGTAAATGTGAATACCTTTTGAGCCAGTGGTCTTCGCGTAAGACGGCATCTTTAGAGAATCCAGTCCCTGACGCAGCAGTAAGGCAGTTTCAATCACCTTCTCAAACGAAGCGCCCGGCACCGGATCGAGATCGAAATGCAGGTAGTCAGGGCGGTCAACATCATCACAGCGCGCGTACCATTGGTTTAGGTCGATGCAACCGAGATTGATTACCCAAAGCAGCGACGCGAGGTCCTGAATCATCGGGAAGTCGATCACGTTCCCGGAAGAATGTTCAATATGACAAAGCTCAATCCATTCAGGACGCGGCGACGGCGCGCGCTTCATAAAGAAAAAATCCCCGGCCGCGCCGTTGGGATAGCGCTTCATGACCATCGCCCGGTCAGTCAAATGTGGCAGCAGATAAGCGGAAACGTCGGCGTAATATTGAATGAGGTCGCGCTTGGTAATGCCACGCTCCGGCCAGAAGGGTTTGTCCAGATTGGTTAGCTTTACGACTTTACCTTCAAGTTCTACTTCAACGTTTTGCTTGTCCTTCGGTAAGACAAACCTTTTCGTTGAGGGCTTTCGCGGACGTCGCGGCGCAGTTGCTAAGCGCTCCACTCTCGCCGGGTGAAAGTCGCGTGTGGCTGGTTTATCGGGCATAAGACAACAGTTTCAAGTTTCAAGTTTCAAGTTTGCACTTATTGCCGATTAGCCTTGAAACCTGAAAACCCAATCCGATAGCTCAAGTTATACATTAGGGGAATCTATGGCGTTTGCGGAACAGAGGGAACGTTAGAGCGGGCAGCCTGGTTCAAACTTGAAACTTGAAACTTGAAACCTGAAACTTATTTACCGATTTCTTCAGCTTCTTCTTCAATCGCCTGCAAGGCTTTCATGAGCATCTCGCGATGTGCCGGTCTGGTTGCTTTGCTCAACTGATCCTCCACTCTCGCGCGAGACAATTTTAGCGACTGAATGCGTTGCACGCGCACGCGCTCCTCCATCGGCACGCGAGGAGTGCGTTTCTCGGAAGCCCTTTGACTGGCTTCCTCCATCTGCTCTTCGTAGGATTTGCCCCAACCGATTGCCATAAGATCACCCAAGCCCTTGCTGACGCGCGGGCTTCTGAAACTCGTCCCTACACGATCGTGCCGTCCTTGATCACCGCATTCTTAGGAACAATAATAATTCCGTCGCGAATGAACCACGAACCGTCTTCGGCGTCAGCGTCGACAACCTTCGCCTCATTGATCAGCCGAACGTTGCTGCCGATGCGCGCGTTCTTGTCGATGATGGCGCGATTGATGACAGTTCCCTCCCCTATTCCCACGCGCGGCTTGCCGGCCAGCACGTCGTCTCTCATCTCTTCAAACGTCTGGTAATAGTCGGCGCCCATCAGAAAGGAGGAGTCGATCTGGACTCCAGTTGAAATTCGACTGCGCAACCCAACCACGGAGTTTGTGATCGCCGCGCCGACCACGATGCAGCCATCGCTCAGTATCGATTCCACGATTCGCGACTCATCGATCTTCGAGGGCGGCAGGTAACGCGCGCGCGTAAACACCGGCGCCTCTGCGTCAAACATATTGAACTTGGGAATCTTCGAAGTCAGATCCAGATTCGCGCGATAGAACGCGCTGATCGTTCCAATGTCTTCCCAGTAGCCGTCGAACATGTAGGCCTGCACGTTCCCTGCTTTAATCGCTGACGGAATAATTTCTTTTCCAAAGTCTACTGCCTGAGGGTCATCGGCCAGCAGTTGTTCCAAACGATCGTACTTGAAGACGTAGATACCCATCGACGCCAGAAACGGACGGCCCAAAGCTTCCGCTTCAGAAAGTCCCAGCTTGCTGGTGTCGACGCGCATCGATTGCAGCTCATCGCCCTTCGGTTTTTCCTTAAACTCAACGATGCGTCCGCTGTCGTCCGTCTTCAGCAAACCAAAATCGCTCGCCGCAGCTTCATCACACGGCGTGACAGACACGGTGACGTCGGCGTCGCTTTCGTAATGGCGCGTCAGGAATTTCCGGTAGTCCATGCGATAGAGATGATCGCCGGAAAGTATCAGCAGCGTATCGATGCCCCAGTCGCGCAAATGCGGCAGCACCTGGCGCACCGCGTCGGCAGTCCCCTGAAACCAATGCGGACTTTCAGCCGTCTGTTCCGCCGCCATCACTTCCACAAAGCCGTTGGAAAACTGCGAGAAGCGATAGGTTTGGGCCAGGTGGCGATTCAGCGACGCCGAGTTGTACTGCGTCAACACAAACATCTTGAAGACGTCGGAGTTGATGCAGTTGGAGATCGCGATGTCCACCAGGCGATATTTTCCGCCGAGTGGGACTGCGGGTTTGGAGCGTTGCTGGGTGAGCGGAAAGAGCCGCGTTCCCGCACCACCACCAAGAATTACTGCGAGCAGATTATGCTTTGCAGGCATTTGTTTTCAGCCGACTCTGAATTTGGAAAGCAACGCGAGGATAGACGGAAAGCAGGTAGGGTTTCAAGGAGGGAGAGTACGGACGTGCTGATGAAACACAAGCAAGCCTGCGGAGCAGGCGAGAGCATGAAGCCTGGGGTGTAGCGCAGCGGAACCCCAGGAACGGGACACAAGAGCGACGAGAGCCCGCGGAGTGGGCGGCAGCCTGGCTTATCGCTGTCGCCCACTCCGCGGGCTCAAACTGCTTTGGACCATTAAACCTGGGGTTCGCTTCGCTTCACCCCAGGCTTTACGCTTTCGCCTGCTCCGCAGGCTCAAATCGGTTAATACGCGGCCGGGCTGCCCGAGACGCTGCGCTGGCCTGCGGCCTCTTGCGCAATCTTCACGCCGACACTCGCGCCGATGCGCGTGGCGCCCGCTTCGACTAGAGCGCGCGCATCGTCGAGTCCTTTAACGCCGCCTGATGCTTTAACGCCAAGATCCGAGCCGACCGTGCGACGCATCAAGGCGATGTCAGCTACCGTCGCACCGCCCTTGGAAAAGCCGGTCGAAGTTTTCACAAAATCAGCGCCCGCTTTTTTTGCTGCGAGGCACGCGCGCACTTTTTCGTCGTCAGTCAACAACGCAGTTTCAATAATCACTTTGCAGGTGACGTTATATTCGTGGGCCACTTCCACCACTGAGTGAATGTCGTGTTCGACCAGGCAATCATCGCCACTCTTCAGCGCGCCGACATTAATCACCATGTCAACTTCACGCGCGCCGTCGAGGATCGCGCGTCGGGCTTCGTAGGCCTTCACATCCGAAAGCGTGGCGCCGAGGGGAAAGCCAATGACCGTACAAACCGGAACCCCGGCGCCCTGAAGATTACAAGCGGCGGCCCGCACCCAGGTTGGATTCACGCACACCGAGGCGAAACCGTAACGCGCCGCTTCTTCACAAAGTTTTTTGATGTCTTCGTCCGTCGCTTCAGGTTTCAGCAACGTGTGATCGATCAGGCTGGCCCAGTCTTTCGCCGACGAAGTTTCTCCCAACACCAGTCCGATGCGCGCCGCACCCGCGTCGACGATGCGGTGCATGCGCTCTGGGCAACGGTTGAAGCATTCGGAAGTGCAGCCGCACATCGCGGCTTGATCGCTGCCGTCGCCGTTTAGCCGGGCAACGATCGCGTCTGTAATTTGGTCGATTAGAAGTTCGAGCTCGCGATTGCGTGAACCGTTGTGCGAGCCGTTGTGCGAGTTGGACATTGACAAGAAACTCCGGGCAAGGTGTGTGACCTGCCGGAACATATTCTAGCACGTACGTTGCGAAGAAGAGCGGGGCGGAAGCCCGACCGTAAGGGAGGGCCCGGATCAATCAACGAACGCTGAGCCCTCCCTTACGGTCGGGCTTCTGCCCGTGCTAACGCAGGTACTGTCGCTCGATCGCTTCGATTTTTCCGACGCGCTTGAGGTGTCGTTCTTCGGTGATTTCAGTTGCGAGCCAGGCTTGCACAATCTCACGCATCTCCACGGAGCTGATCGTTTTACTTCCCAGACTCAAAACATTTGCGCCGTTGTGTTCTCGTGAATTCCTCGCCACGGCGACGGAATAACACGCAGCGGCGCGCACGCCCGGCACTTTGTTTGCTGTCATCGCGCTGCCGACGCCGGCGCCATCGATCACGATTCCAAGTTCGGAGGCGCCTTCGGAAACGCTGCGCGCGACCGCGTAGGCGAGGTCTGGATAGTCAACAGGCTCTTCCGAATTCGTCCCGAAGTCGTGAACCTGATGACCGAGGCCCGTCAATAGAGTCTTGAGTTCCTCCTTCATCTTGAATCCGCCGTGGTCGGCGCCGATGGCAATCAGTCGCGAAGCCTTTGATCCACGCCGCGAGGCGCGACGAACAATTTCTATTCGCTTCTGGCGGACGATGTCCGCAGCGAGCGGCGTCAACCGCACGTTCTCGCCGATTCGCAATACCGCGCCATCCGCGAGGTCTTTAACGTCGTCTTCGGTGATGATGGACTTCGACGACTCGTCGCGCACGTTCGATGTTTCGGAAGCAATAGCGGTCGGCTGCGGGATAGTGTCAACAAAACGACTTGAGGTAGTTGAACCTTCGCCAGATTCGCCGGCTCCAGGCACGGCTTTATCGAGAACGTCTCGAACCAGGGCTCTTATTCGATCGCGCGCAGAATTGTCGGGCATAAGTCACCAATCAGCTCAGTGAGGTCAGTACATCTAATGTAGGGGCGGACCTGAGTGTCCGCCCAGGGCGCACACACAGGTGCGCCCCTACAGCCTTACCCACCCGCTACCGCGTAGTAGTACTGACATCATCATCACGATGTCATGATTCTACGACAGCGCCTCATCGCGGAGATCCAGCAGTCGCGCAGCAGACGCAACCACCTTCCCTTCACGCATCTTAAAATCAACTCGACCTACGTAAATACCGCTGCGGCCCACCTGAAAAATTATTGTGTTGCCGCCTGACGGCGTTTTGGTTATCACCGGCTCCTTCATGAAGGTGTGCGTGTGGCCGCTGGCGATGAAGTCAATGCCGTCGACCTGGGCCGCCACCTGGCTATCTCCCACGCCCCCCTGCGTCATATTCGGATAGTATCCAAGGTGCGACATGCCAACGACGAGCGTGCAACGTTCCGCGCCGCGCAAGGTTGCAACTACTTCGCGCGCCGCCTTAACCGGATCGTTGTAGGTGACGCCCTTAAAGTTTTGCGGCGTGATCAGGTTGTCCGGACTCACGCCCATCCCAAACAGACCTACGCGCACGCCTCCAACTGTACGCACGACGTAACGTTTCACCCGACTTTCGAGTGGCGTTCCGCGCAAATCGTAATTGCAGGAAACAAAATCAAAATTCGCAAACTTCATCGCCGCGGCCAGCGCGTCTACGCCATTATCGAAATCGTGGTTGCCGAGAGTCACTACGTCGTAGCCGATCAGCGACATCGACTTATACTCAACTTCACCTTTGTAGAAATTGAAATAAGGCGTGCCCTGAAAAACATCACCCGCATCGATGAGCAACGTGTTCGGGTTTTCTTTGCGAATGCGTTTGGCCAAAGTGGCGCGCCGGGCGACACCACCCTTATCCGGATACAAGCGATCGTTTGCCGGTATCGGATCGATCTGAGAGTGCGTATCGTTGGTGTGAAGAATGGTGATTAGGGTCTCGCCGGGTTGAACCTCCAACAGCGGCGCGCTGATCGCGGACCACGCCGGCGTTGACAGCAGTTGCCAGGCGGAACGCGGAGACGTCGCCGACAAACCGCCGGCCATTGCCGCTTTAAGAAAACCGCGTCTGCTCGTCATGGTTTTGGCTCCTCCGCACCCGGCGACGACGCAGCTTTATCAAACACGAAGCGTCCGTCCAACGTGGATTTAATCTCGCGCCCGGCTGCCGTTTCCACTTTTACGTAATCGGTGATGGCGTCGCGAATCGTCAGGCCAAGCGGTCGCGTGTTGGAAGCCTTCTTCAGCACTGCCGCGTAATCGCCGCCGGTAACGTTCAGCAGATAGTCGATGCTGATGACGGTGTAAACCGCTGCTGGATCAATCTCCTTCTCGACGCCGTCGACCAAAAGTTTGACGCTCTCCAGCTCGAGGTGCTTGTCGGCGTTAACGCGATATTTTATCCGCGCGCCCGACTGAGCGTCACGATTGCCCATAACTACGCGTAAAAGATCCACCACTTGGGCTCCGGTTAAGTCGAAAGCGACGAGCGCGTTTTCAAACGGCAACAGTTCAAAAATATCGCGCAGCGTAAGCTCGCCTTCAGAGATCGCGTTTTTACGCAAGCCGCCTCCATTGGTCACCGCGAGCGGGATAGGCTTGCCGAGTTTCTTGCTTGATTCCGCGCGTATGCCGTCGGCCACGAAGTTTCCGAGTGAACCCGCGCCCACGCCGCCCTTGCGCAAGTCGCCTTTCAGTTTGCCTACCACTTGCTCCAAAGCGCGGACCTTCGGACTGTAGGTTTCGAGCATTTTGTCGACCGCGGGATCATTGGGGATGGTTGAATCGACGGCTGTTTGGTTGACGGCAGCGTGAACGTCGGCAGGCGTGGGAGTTGGCGCGGGTTTCGCCCCGGCCTGGGCGAAGAGCGCCGGGCTAATGCCAAGCAACAGCACCCAACTAAGCAGCGCGAGTTTCACTCTAATCACGGTTGAGTTCCTTTTCGGGAAATCTAGGCCCTCCCTGACGGTCGGGCTTTTGCCTTCGCAGCGAAATTTAACAGTCGAAATTTCTGGACTCGATTGACCTGCACGGAGAGCTTCAATAGTATGTCGCACCATAAGGCAGATTCGCAACAATACCTGGTTTCAGCTTTTTTACAATCTCTGTGCGTCCTTTGTGTCCTCTGTGTCTCTGTGGTGAGTTTTTCTCATGACGTGATTCACCACAGAGACACAAAGTACACAGAGATTCACAGAGTCAACTTCGAGGAGACTCCATTGGCTACTTCCTCAGCACAAATTCCATCCGAATTCAGTAATCCAAATCTTGAGGTGCTTTTGTCTCAGGAGAAATTGCAGTCACGCATACGGGAACTCGGCGCGGAGATTACGCGCGACTATGCGGGACAGAACCCGCTGCTGATTGGCGTGTTGAAGGGAGCATGCTTTTTTCTCAGCGACTTGTTGCGCGCGATCGACACCCGGCTGAGTATCGAGTTTATGGCGATCTCAAGTTACGGCTCCTCGACACGGACGTCGGGCGAAGTTCGGATCATGAAAGATTTGGACGTACCCATCGAAGGCCGCCACATACTCGTCGTGGAAGACATCGTTGACACCGGCCTGACGCTTTCTTACCTGCTCGCGAATTTGCAATCGCGCGGCGCCGCGAGCGTAAAACTAGCTGCGCTTCTGGATAAATACGAACGCCGCGAGAAGGACGTAAAGATCGACTACCTGGGATTTCCAATTCCCGACGCCTTCGTCGTCGGTTACGGACTCGATTACGCCGAGCGCTATCGCAACCTGCCCTTCATCGCCGTACTTAAAAACCCTGAAGCATAACGGATCGAACGCGGCTCTGACGCCTTCCGTGCGAAAAGGCTAAGCCTTTCCCGTAAACCAGATTTCATTACCAGCGAGGCTGCGCCTCGCGCGGCGGGCGAGACGCCCGCGATCCCAGTAATAAGGAGATGGGCATGAAAAAGTATCTTCACTTCTTTACCCTATTGGTCATCGCTGGTTGTGTTCACTCCGCCCGCGCCCAAACCGATTGGTCCAAAGTTGAAATCAAAGTCATCAAGGTCTCCGGCAACGTCTACATGCTCGAAGGTGCGGGCGGAAACATCGGCGTCTCCGTCGGTCCTGACGGAATCCTCATCGTCGACGATCAGTTTGCGCCGCTCGCAGACAAGATCAAGGCTGCTCTCAAAACGCTTGGCGAAGGCAAGCTGAAATTTGTTTTGAACACGCACTATCACGGCGATCACACCGGCGGCAACGTCGTGTTCGGGCCAGACGCTCCCATCATCGCGCAGACAAACGTCCGCAAGCGGCTGACGGAAGAACAGAAGTCGAAGTTCTTCAACCGCACCACACCGCCCTCTCCGAAAGAAGCGCTGCCGGTGATCACTTTCGACCAGGCTGTGTCCGTCTTCTTCAACGGCGAAGAGATCAAGGTCATACATTTCCCGCACGGTCACACCGACGGCGACAGCGTTATTTTCTTCCAGGGCTCAAACGTCGTTCACATGGGCGATGACTATTTCAACGGCCGCTTCCCGGTGGTTGATTTGGAAGCCGGTGGCGATGTGGAAGGGATGACGAAGAACGTAGGCGATATCATCAGCAAACTACCGGCGAACGTGAAGATTATTCCCGGGCACGGTCAGTTATCCGACCTCGACGGGTTGAAGACGTTTCATCGCATGCTGGTTGAGACGACTGAGATCGTGAGGAAACGCATGGCTGCCGGCAAGACTCTGGATCAAATCAAAGCTGAAGGTTTGCCGGAAGCATGGAAGACGTGGGGCACCGGCTTCATCAAGACCGACGTGTGGCTGACACTCGTTTACAACAGTCTCTCAACGAAACACTAACAATTGGGCCGCGGATTTACGCGGATTCAGGCGAATCAGAAAAGCTGAATTGACTTTTTTCTGATCCGCGTTTATCTGCGTAAATCCGCGGCTAATTTGTTAGCTCACTTAAAAAGCTCTCGCCGGCAGTTAGTTTTAAGCCAAAATTCTCTGCGACTGTCTGGCCGATGTCTGCAAGCGAGCCGCGCGTGCCGAGGTTAACTCCGGGGCGCGCGGCTTTTCCGTAGACCAGGAGCGGCGCGTACTCGCGCGTGTGATCGGTGCCGGGGAAAGTCGGATCGTTGCCGTGGTCCGCCGTGATGATCATCAAGTCGCTGTCGTTCATTGCGGCTTCTATATGCGGCAGGCTCGAATCGAAATGCTCGAGAGCCCGCGCGTATCCTTCAGTGTCGCGCCGGTGGCCGTAAAGCATGTCGAAATCTACGAGGTTGGAGAAGATCAGGCCGTGCGTGTTCTGCTCCAGCGCATGAATTGTCTGGTCGATCGACTGCTGATTGTTTTTCGCCGTCAAGTCTTCAGTCACTCCCAGCGAATCATAGATCGACGCAATTTTGCCGACGCAAACCACGTCGAGGTCTTCATCCTTGAGCGCCGGCAGCAGGTTGGCGCGGGGCGGCGGCACTGCGTAGTCGTGACGATTTTCGGTGCGATAAAAACTTCCCGGCTGGCCCAGGAAGGGGCGCGCGATCACCCGTCCAACTTTGTGTTGACCATCGAGTATGCGCCGCGCGATTTCACAAATTTCGTAAAGCCGGTCGAGCGGAATAATTTCTTCGTGGGCGGCAATTTGAAAAACTGAATCTGCAGACGTGTAAACGATCGGCTTGCCGGTGGCCACGTGTTCCGCACCCAGGTCCTTGATGATCTCGGTGCCGGAGGCGGCATAGTTGCCGAGCACTCCGGGAAGCTTCGCATCACTGATGAAACGATCAAGGATGGCTTGCGGAAATCCGTTCGGGTAGGTCGGAAAGGCGGTTTGGAGAATTATTCCCGCCATCTCCCAATGGCCGGTGGTGGTGTCTTTGCCGTTCGACTTCAGCGCGCAACGGCCGTATGAACCATCGGGCTTTTCCAACGCGGGCACATTTGGGAGTGGCCGAACGTTCCCGAGTCCATATCGTTGGAGATTCGGCAGCCGCATGTCGCGCGACTCCAGAATGTGACCCAGCGTGTCCGAGCCGGCATCACCCCACTCGGGCGCGTCGGGCATGGCGCCTATGCCGGCGCCATCTAAAACGACGAGTACTATTCGACCAAAGTTATTAGAAAGATTTTCCATATCTTATTTCAAATTTTTTAGATGCCATTTGTCCGACGTCCTTGAGACTTTGTTCTTGAGCTAGCAGTTTTGAGCGATGCTGTGAAGATTCTGCATAACTCACTATTCTCCCCCATTATATCCGTCATTAATTCTTTTCTAAGTAGCTGGCTACGATCGATAACGCGAAGCCATATCGATGTCTCATTCAATTCTTTGAGAACGATCCGCAACTTATGAACGAAGTCAGCATGACTCTCAGCGCCTCTTGCTTCGCCGTAGTTTGGAGCCGGTGAAGTTCCGGAGCGCAAGATTTGTCCAGCAATATGCTTGCCTGCCGGTGTCTTCGGCAAACTAGCAGAAAGTTTCACAATCCGAACGGCAAAATCAATTAGGCGTTCCTCAAGTTCATTCGCTCTGGACTGAGGATCTTTTACGCCTTCTCCATCTTCCATACGCTGTTGTTACTTTGCAGCGGTGGGCGATAGTCAGCGGGTTGAAAGCGGATTCCTATGATAAATGAAAAATTTGAAATCAGATATGGAAAATCTGTCGAGGCTCTTCCCGGACTAGGCGCGCTACCCCTTCGGAGCAACGTATCCCTCCCTCGCCCGCACTTGCGCCTTCTCCGGCGCGCCTTGCACTTCCACGCGGATGGTTCTGAATTTTCCGTCGCGGGCTTTGTTCGTCGGATAGTAACCCAGACTGTATTGCGTGCCGATCTCGGTCGCCACGCGGGCGAAGGCGGCACGCGCGTCCTGCAAGCTCACAGCCAGAAAATTTCTGCCGCCGCTGCTTTTCGCGAGCGCGTCCATCTCGCGGCGCGCGAGGTTGTATAAGTCGCGGCTGATCTGCATTCGCTCAAACTGGCCCATCTGGCAGAAGTCGACATAATCTTCCGGCCGCGCCCGCGGCGAAAATACTTGTCGGTAGCGCTGCAGTTGCTTTGTCGAAAGCGTCAGTCGCCCATCGTCCTCGCAATCTTTCAGTAGCCGATCTTCGACGAAGTCTTCCGTGTTGACTTCAATGAAGTAAGTTGCAACGCCAATGCGACCAAGCTTAGCCCGGGCGGTTTGGAAATCGGACTCACTAGTTGAATCAACACCATCAGTCAGTGCAACTATTGCCCGACGCCCACGCGCATCTTCTCGCGGCGGCTCGCGAAACACCTCGTCGGCAATACGCCCCAGCGCATCGTAGAACGGAGTACCGTTGCTCGCGCCCAGGCTCGCTATTGCGTTGCGCAAAACTTTGTGATCGTCGGTTAGTTTACAGAGCAGCTCTACTTTGGCTGCGACTGTCTGACCCTGACGCGTGTTGTTGAACGCGACTATCGCCACGCGATCGCCGGGGCGCAACGCGGCGATGAAAGCATTCGCCGCCTGGCGGATCAGGTCGACGTCGACACGCGTTGAGCCTGAGGTGTCGAGCAGCAACGCAATTTCAAACGGCGCGTCGGTGGTGGCGAAGTTGGTGATCTTCTGCTGCTGTCCGTTTTCAAATAACAGAAAATTCTCCGCGCGCAATCCGATGAGCGGGCGTCCCGCACTGTTGGTTACCACTGCCGGCACCGATACCAGCTGCGTCTCGACGCGCACCACATCGCCCTCGTCGACTTCGTCTACAGGTTTGTTGGTGGGCGTGGTTGGCTGTTGCAGATCGGGATTCACGCGTCGCGGCCGCTGCTTGTCGATTTGCTGGGCGGCAATCCGAGCGGGTGCGCAGATGAAAAACGTCGAACAGCAAACAGCTAAAATCAGTGGAACGAGCGATCGCATGAGTGTAATCAACAAAGGCTGCGGCTAAGCGATTTTCCGGGGAGCGATTGGCAGAGACTGCGTGAAAACTATAACTGCAAAATCGCGCCGCCGCAAAATTACTAGCTTGATTGGAGTAGGGGCGGACCTATGTGTCCTCCCGGATTTTGACCGAGGGCGGACACGTAGGTCCGCCCCTACAAAAAATAAGTCTATCCGACGCTCACCTTGACAGCCCACTCCCCTTCTCTTAGCATGACGACTCACTTGCCATCGAGTTATAGTAATCATGGTGATGTTCTTTTAACGCTCGAACGCGCGTGCCGGAGCAGAATTCGTAGGACAGGCATTCGGTGCCTGTGCCGCAAAGTAGGACGGGCATTCCTGCCTGTCCCGGGACAGACCGCGAATGTCTGTCCTACATAGGCACGTACGTCAATGGTAGACGGCTTCCCTTACAAGGAAGAGGTTGGGGGTTCGAGTCCCTCCGTGCCTACCAAAGTAAGACAGGCATTCGTGCCTGTCGCGATAGTTGAAGACAGACAGGAATGTCTGTCCTACTTTGAAATCTCAGATCTCAAACTTGAGATTTGAAAAAAGTGGAGTCGTAGTTCAGTTGGTTAGAACGCCGGCCTGTCACGTCGGAGGTCGCGGGTTCGAGTCCCGTCGGCTCCGCCACTTTGAAGCGGTTGCACTTCAGTCAACATGAAGGGCAACCGCTTTTCATTTCCGCTTGCCCATGATTCCGGTTTCAGAAGCGATTCGCATCGTCATAGAACAGACCAGCGCGCTCGGTTCCGAACGGGTGACGTTGGAAGCTGCGCGAGGACGCTACCTGGCCCAGGACATCGTTGCTGATTCCGATCTGCCGCCCTTCGATCGTTCACAAATGGACGGCTATGCCCTTCGAGCTGCCGATGCGCAGCAAGTTCCAGCGAAACTAAAAATTGCGGGCGAGTCAGCGGCGGGACGCGGCTGGCATCGCGAAATAAAACCAGGCGAGGCCGTCAGAATTATGACGGGAGCGCCGGTGCCGTCAGGCGCGGACACTGTGCAGCAAGTCGAACTGACGCGGGAACTCGATGACGAAGTTGAAATACTTCAGGCTCCGGTGCTGGGAAAGTCGATCGTGCGGCACGGCAGCGAGATCAAGGCGGGCGAAACTGTGCTGAACGCCGGCGAGAAATTAACAGCCGCAACCATGGCCGTGCTCGCGTCGTTTGGTTACGCTGAAGTTGAGGTGAGCCGGCAACCTAGAGTTGCCGTGCTGGCCACCGGAAGCGAGCTGGTTGCGGTAGATCAAAAACCCGGTCAGGATCAAATTCGCGATTCCAATAATTTTACGATTGCCGCTTATGCGCAACTGGCCGGCGGTGTAGTCGAACGTCTGCCGCTGGCTGGAGACGATACTGCTTTACTAAGACGACAGGTTGCGGAAGCGGCTGAACGTAGTGACATCGTGATTACCTCGGGCGGGGTCTCGGTCGGTGTTTACGATTTCACCAAGCCTGCTTTGCGAGAACTGGGCGCGGAATTCTTTTTTGAACGCGTCGCCCTTCGACCAGGCAAGCCGACAGTCTTTGCTCGACTACCAAACGGCGCACTCTTCTTTGGTCTGCCGGGTAATCCGGTTTCGGTGTCAGTTACTTTTAATCTCTTTGCACGGGCTGCGATTCTGGCCATGCAAGGGAGCAATGAAACCGGGCTGCAACGCGAGACGGCCGTGTTGGCCCGACGCGTAAAGGGGACAAGGGAACGCGAGAGTTACCTGCCGGTTCAGTTGAAAACGAACGAGTTGGGCCAACTGCTGGCCCTGCCCTTGAAGTGGGGTGGCTCCTCGGATTTCGTCGGGTTTACGCGCGCCGAGGCCCTGGCTATCGTCCTGGCCGGAACAGATTTCATCGAAGCGGGACAGGTCGTCCAGATTCTCAGGTTACCCTAATGCGTTCACGCAAAATTGGCCGCGGATTCACGCGGATCTCGCGGATCAAAAACAGAAGTTCAGCTGACTTGCGTTCCTTTTTCAGATCGATCTAAATCCGCGTAAATCCGCGGCCAATTGTCCGGGTTTCTGATGAGCGAAACTGAGCGAAAACATTGGGGCGCGAGCGCGCACGAACGCAAGGTGGAAAACCTCTACTCCGGCGGTGTGGAGAAATACGCCGACTGGCACAACGGCTATCTGAATTTCGGGCTTTGGGAAAACGGCACCGCTGATTATGTGAGGGCAGCGGAGAATTTAGTGCACCGGATGGGAACAATCCTCGGCCTCGATGAAAACAGCAAGCTGCTCGACGTCGCGCCGGGAATGGGAACCCAAGATATTTATTTATTCCAGAACTTCTCGCCGCAATCGATCGACGGGCTCGACGTCACCTGGAAACACGTCGAACACGGGCTACGCCGCGCGCGCGAAGCAAACGCCGAAGATCGGGTGCGCTTTCATCATGGCACTGCTATTCAACTTCCCTTTCCAGACGAGAACTTCACACACATCCTGAGTATTGAAGGCCCGGAACACTTCGACACCAGGGAAAAGTTTCTGCGTGAAGCGCATCGGGTGTTGCAGCCGGGCGGCGTTATCGCGATGGCTGACTTCATCGTAAAAAATCCGCCACGCAATCCGCTGGAGAAACTTGTCGCCGAGGCGGCGCGCAAGCTTTGGCAGGTGCCGCGCGCGAATGTTTATTCCGGCGAGGTCTACCGGCAGAAGATGGAGCAAGCGCGTTTTGCGGAAGTTGAGATCAAAGAAATCGGCGCTGCGGTAATTCCCGGATACTACCGCGAACAAATGCGTCCTGAGACGATTCGCGCGCTCAGTCGCATTCGCGGCTTCGCTAATGCCAGGCTGGGTCTGCTGCTTGATGTCGCTGTCTATCGCGGCTTCACGATGGGGTTGTTGGAATATGTGCTGGTAAGGGGCGTCAGACGTTAGCGTTGAGGCAGAAGCCCGACCATGAGGGAGGACTTGGATTCAGCGATTGATCACGTCCTCCCTCACGGCCGGGCTACTGTCCCAGCCCTCCCTGACGGTCGGGCTTCTGCAACGGTTTACGCGTGCGGGCCGTTGGTGGTCTTGATCCCAAAGAAGCCGAGCGCTGCTTCCAACCGGCGAAAGAACTTCAAGCGATTCAAAACCGGATTGAGCCAGCCGTTGGTGATGCAATAGTTCACATCAAACGGCCTGGTGTGGTGCTGCTGATGATGCGCCGGTTCGAGCACGAGCCTTTTTCGTTGCAGCCAGCGCGCGAATCGGGAAGGGTTCTCCTGGTGGGCCCACTTGTGAAACTGGTTGGTCGCCACTGTCGCCGCTGCCATGAGCGCAAACGAAATTACGGCGAACGCCACAAACACCGACTCCGGCAGTAACCACATCAGGTAAAGACAAACCGACAGCGCCGGCACCGCCAGGATGCAGACGTTACCGGTCGTTTCCACCAGCCCGTGCGTGCAGATGTCGCGCGGATAGATGTGGTGCAGACGAAACGGCTTCACCAGGCTTGGTCCAATCACACGCATATCTTCCGAGCCGTAGGTGTCCGCGGCCCAATGCACGAGGCCGGAGATGAAGTCGCCGCCGACGATGCCGAGCGGAACGGCGAGGGCGACCAGCCAAAGCAGCTCGAGCTCATAAAGTCGCGACCCGGCCCAGTGCAAATTCACACCGAAGATTACCGGAAACATTAGTAAGGTTGAGTGTTCGAGGAACGAGTGAAACGGCCCGGAATGTTCTACGACGCCGCTGTAACCGGGTGAAGGGTGGGGCTGAAAACCTTTGTCCGAAGCTGCTGACATACGTTCGACTGCTTGCGGTCTCTAAGGACCATCTAAAACTTCTACAGTTTAAAAACGATTGAGCTTCGAGGTTATCTCGGCTCGACTGCTATGCGATTACGGCCCTGTGATCGGATTTTGCAGTGAAGAATATAGTAAGATTATTCCGTCAGGCAAAAAAAATGCAATAGCAATCTTTGTGCGTCCTTTGTGAACTCTGTGTCTTCGTGTTGGATGCTTGGGCACTGAATCCACCACTAAGGCACAAAGAGCACAAAGGCTGCACACAGAAAACCGAAGTCGCCGGCGTCTAGCTGATCGCAAACAAATGAATCAACTATCACATGTCGATTCCGAAGGCCGCGTAAGGATGGTGGATACCAGCGACAAGTCACCCACCACTCGCCAGGCCATCGCCTCGGCGCGCGTGCAGATGTCGCCGGAAACGGTAGCCGCCGTAAAGGACCATCGAACGCCGAAGGGCGATCCGCTCGAGGCAGCGCGGCTCGCGGGAATCATGGCGGCCAAACGAACTGCTGAATTGATACCACTCTGTCATCCGCTTCCGCTCACGCACGTCGACGTGCAAGCTGAGATCACCGACGACGGCGTCTACCTGCGATCAAGTGTCTCAACCAATGCGCAGACAGGCGTAGAGATGGAGGCGCTGACCGCAGTGACGGTTGCGGCTCTCACGATCTACGACATGTGCAAGGCGCTGGATAAAGGGATCGTGATTTCCGACGTCCGGCTGGAACGGAAAACCGGCGGGAAGTCAGGCGACTATACCCGCGAAGACTCAAAATAGCAGGTGACGCGCTCTTCACCGCATAGCGGTGAGGGCTGCTAATCACCGCTACGCGGTACCGTCCTCCTTTGGGAGGCGGAACAAGATTCATAAAACCTGGAACATCATGATTTTTCCCAGCGTTAATGGAGTTGTCAGTAAGAAGCTGAGATTTCAGATTTAAGATTCAAGATTTCAGAGAAGATTTCGAAACGGAGAGAGTGGTTATGAAATACGGAATTTCCAGCGATGCTCGGCCGCAAGCGGCCGTGCTGCTTACCGCGGCGGTCCTTTCTATCGTGCTCTGGTTCATTCCGTTTGCCGAAATTCTTACTTATCCCTTTCGCATCTTCGTAACCTTCATTCATGAAGGCGGCCATGCCCTCGCCGCTTTGCTGACCGGCAACTCCGTCCAGAGTCTCAGCATTGCAACCAACGCCAGCGGCGAGACCTACACTTCCCAGGGCGGAACAATCTCGCAGATGTTGGTGGCCAGCGCGGGCTACCTCGGTTCGATGGTCTATGGCGCGTTGCTGCTGGTGTTGATTCGGAAAGCAATTGCGGCGCGCATCGTGCTGATCGGATCGGCGGCGCTGGTATTCGCGCTCACGATGATTTACGGCCTTATCAAACCGGCTATGACCGGCGTCGTTTCTTCAGCGCTTCCGTTTACGATCATCGCCGGAACACTGCTTAGCCTCGGCCTCGTGGCGATTGCGAAGTACGCGAAGCCGCGCGTGGCTTCATTCTTTGTCAGCTTGCTTGCGGTCCAATGCATACTCAACGCCCTGCTTGATTTGAAAACCGTGTTCTTCCTTTCGTCGCCTTTTGCACCTTCAGTTCCCACAGACGCGGTGAACATGTACAACGCCACCGGCATTCCCGCGTTGGTTTGGTCCGTGATGTGGATTGCGATGGCTATCGGAATCTTAGGCGTGGCGATGCGTCTCTACATTACCGGTCGCAACAAACAGTTTCAGTTCGAGCTCGACCGCCCGTTTGAACAACTTCCGCCTGTCTTCCCTACCACGATCCACGAAAGCCAAAACGTGCGCTAGTTTGACTTCCGCCGTCTCTGTGCGTCCTTCGTGATCTCTGTGTCTCTGTGGTGATGTTTCGCGGACAATTCACCACAAAGACACGGAGGACACAAAGGTGGCACAGAGAAGGACCGCTTGCCTCACGGTCTACGACGACTGGTAGTAATTTCCGTCCGCGTCTACCTTCCCTCTTGTCTATTTGTGTCCGGCCCGCAGTATCTTCTGAAAGGAAAACCAGCTTCATGCGATTCCGTTTGCCCATGCTTCTGCTTGCGCTCTTCACGCTCTTTGTCATTCCTCTTGCCGCGCAATCTCCCAACACTGCGACAATGATTGTCGTCGTAGTTGATCAAAACGGAGCGGTGCTGACGGACGCAAAAGTTTCCGTAGTTAACAACGCGACCGGCGCACAACGCGACGCGCTCTCCGGCGGCGACGGCGGCGCAACCATCCCGGGGTTGTCCATCACCGGCACCTACACAGTTAGGGTGTCGAAGGAAGGATTCGGAAACGAGGAGCGCTCCGGCATCGCCTTGCTTTCAGGTGAAACTGCGACGGTAAAAGTGACGCTGCGCGTCGGCACTGAAAAAGCTGAAGTCACGATCTTCGGCACCAAAGAGGGCGTGCGTGCCGATCCGCCGATTGGCGTCCGGCTGGATAGCTCGAGAATTGACGAGACACCAATCCTCGGTCGGAAGTCGACCACTTTGCCGCTGCTCAATTCGGCGTTTCGGCAGGGAAAAGGCACCGGCGATCTTTTCGTCAACGCTACTTATTTCATCACCGGCGTCGGTTCACGCCGCGCCACCACCTTCACGCTCGACGGCGCCAACAACGACGAAGGTTGGGGCCGCCAGACGGCCATCACCACCGTCCCGATGGGCGCCATTCAGGAAATCAATGTGTTGTCGAACGCTTTCTCTTCGGAGTTTGGTTGGACTTCCGGGCCAGCGCTGAACATCGTCACCAAAGCCGGCACCAACGAGTTTCATGGCGAAGGTGTGTTCCTGATTCGTCCCGGCGATTGGCAAGCCAAGACTTTTTCTACGAAGGGTTTTTGCCCGCGCTCGGTCCCGACCTGCGTCGTGCCCACGACGCTCCAGGCGATCAACCCGGTAGACATTCCGGATGCGCTGCAACAAGTCTCCGGCTCGATAGGCGGACCGATAGTCAGCGACAAAACTTTCTTCTTCGCCACGGCTGACTACACGCGGCAGAATCGTACGACCTTCCTGTCGACCTCTCTGCCGGCTTTCGTGTTACCCGCCGATGGACACCTCGATGTCACCGGACACTACCGCCAGTTTCTTTTCGACGGCAGGCTGGACCACAAGCTCACGTCGAAGCAAACTCTGATGTTCCGCTTCAACGTCGATCGCTTTTTCGACGACAACCCGCAGGATGCCGTGGGCGGCACGAATGCGCCGAGCGTGGCGCGCCGCTACACGCGACGTTCCTGGACGCTCCAGGCCAACCACACGTCCATACTCAGCGCGAATGTTCTCAACGAAGCACGCTTCGCTTACCTGCACGGCGATCCGGTGACGCTTTGGGAAGCGCAGGAGCTTTCAACCACCTACACGCGTGGCGGCGCGGTGCCGTTCACCATCGGCCAGTCGCGCTTCTCGGATATTTTTAGTCATCAGTGGCAACTCGCTGACACGCTTTCGTGGTCGCTCGGCAAACATTATCTTCGCTTCGGCGGCAGCGTCATTCGTCACACTTCGGGCGGCACCGGCAGCGAGCCGGGCACCGCGATCCTCGGCACGTTCACGTTCAAAAACACCACCACGGCGCCTTTCGGTTCATTGACGCTCGCTGACGTGCAGAATTACACACAGCCTATCGACTTCGGCATCAGCAGCTACAATTTGTCGCAGTGGCTGCTGACCGGCTTCGTTCAGGACCACTTTCATGTGACCAGCGACCTCACGGTCGATCTGGGGTTACGTTACGATCGCCAGACGTTGACCGACGACAATAACAATTTTGCGCCGCGCATCGGCTTCGGTTGGCATCCGGGCGGCGATTCACGAACTTCAATTCGCGGCGGCTACGGCATGTACTACACGCAGATTCGCAGCAACGCGATCGCCAGCTATCTCGTGAACGGCCTGGACGGATTAACAACTTACACTGCAACTTCCGGACAGCTTGGTTTTCCCACCTGTCTGACCGGGTCCTGCCTGCCGCTCTCGTTTGATCCGAGAACGCTGCCGGCGTCGCAAATTCCGGCGCGCGACATCACTATCCGCGCCGGCCGGCGATCCTTCTACCAGGAACAGTTCGCCAGGTATGGACTGAACTTCACCCTGCTGCCCAACTATCCCGATAAGTTTGTGAATCCACGCAGCCAGGTGATTTCGATCGGAGCGGAGCGCGAGCTGGTGAAGGGACTTTTCTTCGGCGGCGACTATGTCCATCAACACCTGAGCGACATCGATCGCACGGTCGACCTAAACGCTCCTTCGCCGTTTGATCGCACGGCGCCCGGACAGGTTAGAACCGTGGCCGCGGCTAATCTCACGCGTCCAATCCTGCCGGTCAATGGCGGCGTGCGCCAGGTAAACGTGTTGATGAATCTCGGCGTCGCCGATTACAACGGACTGCAAACGCAGTTGAGTTATCGCGGTAACTCGCGCATATTCGCGGCCATCAGCTACACCTTATCCAAGGCGACCAACACGACCGAGCCTGACGGCAACGGCATCGCACCGAACCAAAGTGTCATGTCCCGGCTCGGCGAAGAGGAACGCGGCCCAAGCGTCGTCGATCAGCGTCATCGCGCAGTGATCACGTTCAGCTATCGTTTTCCATTCGACATCACCGCGGGAACGCTGACGCAGCTCGCGTCGGCGCGTCCATTCAACGCGACGACCGGCGTCGACAACAACGGCGACGGCGCCAATAACGATCGGCCCGTGGTGGATGGCACTGTTATGCGCAAGTCGCAGTTCCGCGGCACACCGACTTCAGACGTGGCACTTTTTGTCGAGTCACGTTTGTTCAAACACGAGCGCCGCGCTCTGTTGCTTCGTCTCGAAGCTTTCAACATTTTCAATCATGGAAACTTCTTAGGACGCGGAGTAACAACCTACGGGGATGCGGCGACCCCGGCAGGAACGTTCGGGCAGTTTGTCGGTGGCGTGGGTTCGGCAACGAATGCGATTCCCGCGTTCGCTAATATTGATCCGCCGCGAATGTTTCAACTGCAGGCGAGATACATTTTCTAGGATTTGGCTTTGGAGACCCTAGCTACCTAAATTCAGCTTCCTCTGTGCGGCCTTTGTGTTCTCTGTGTCTCTGTGGTGGAGTTGCTAGTTCATCCACCACAGAGACACAGAGAACACAGAGGACGCACAGAGATTTTCAATCCGCCGCTGTCGCAGTTAACTGTATCTCGTGCCACTTGCGCAGCAGTAGCTGTTCTTTCGCCGAATCCATTCCGGCTTTCAATTCGTCGTATGAACGCTTGCTCTGACTCCAGGTGAGCACGTCGGCAATCGTTTCATCGAGCGGACGAAAACTTAGTCCCGCGCTCACAGCCTTATCGCAGTTGATCGACATCAAACCCTGCTTATAATCTTCGGGCACCCAGAGCGGCATCTCGCTCCACGGCGCGACCTCTTCTGCCAGCAGAAGGCTTTCACTTACCCAGGTGATCCTCGCATCGCTGCCGCTTACGGTTTTGCACTTCTCGAGCACGGTCTCCATGGTCAAGCTATTAGGCCATCTGTTCGCGTTGTAAACGCCATTTGAATTGCGTTCGATCATGCTGATGGTCCACTCGGCCAGATCGCGCGCGTCAATAAATTGAACCCCACGACCCGGACGACCCGGCGCTAACACCTCACCACCGCGAGCGATCCGCGAAACCCAGTAAGTAAACCGGTCGGTGTAATCATACGGACCGACGATTAACCCGGGACGAATCCTAAGCACGCGATTCGGGAGGACTGCTTGCGCCGCCTGCTCACACCGCGCCTTCAACCCGCCATACATCTTTCCATAATTGACCGCGGAGATCTCTCCTGATGAATCAACTTGGTTCGCCGCCTCCAACTGTTCACTGGATAGCGTCGCGAGGGGCGCTGTCTCGGTTATGTCAGCCTGGCTAAGGTCTGCGTAAACTGAAACGCTGGAAATGAAAACGTAGGTGTCTATCGCGTCAGAAAGGACTTGGGCTGAGGCTGTGACGCTGCGCGGCAAATATCCGGAAGTATCGATGGCGGCATCCCAACGACGTCCTTCAAGTTTCGACAAGTCGTGGTTTCGATCGCCCTGGATGGTCTCGACATTTGGAAAAGGCGGAGGGTGGGTGCCGCGATTGAAGAGCGTGACCTCATGATTGCGCGAAAGCGCCGCTTCAGCCAGATGTCGACCAACAAATCTGGTCCCGCCAAGAATCAACAGCTTCATTTGCTTTACACATCTTTTTTGGACAGGCATCCCGCACGATCCGTTTAGATAGGGCACTTGTGCCCCGCTGCGCGAGGCGGACGAGTCCGCTTTCTAAACGATCGTTGTGGTTCTGTCAGTCAGTAGCTCATGGTGAACTCGTCAAAATAGCTGACGCTGTCAGTCTTGGACCAAACGCCTACTTTTCCAACCACCGGTTCCTCGAGCGTGTACTCGAGAATCTGTTTACCGTCCAGCGCCGCCTTCAGGCTCATACCTTGCACCGAGACTTTCAGCTGGTGCCAGGTGTTCATCTTGAGCGGCACGTTCTCCGAACCTCGCTTCACAAAACTGCGCTTGCCTTTAACAAACTTCCAAAGTACCACGTTGTCTTCCATGCCGTTGAAACGCACCGTCAGGTAATCCCCGTTTGGTTTGAGGTTGAAAAGGATTCCCGCGCACTGGTCCAACTGTCCTGCCACCAGCTTGAAACGAATGCTCAGTTGCCCGTCGCGGAAATCACCGAGGTCTCCGGCGACCGCATACGGGAAATAGGCAAACGCCTTTACGTTGTCAATAAACTCTTCATGACGCGCGCCGTAAATCGCCCGGGCTTTTTGCGCCAGCCCATTAGCCGGCTGACCGCGCAGCCATTGCCTGCCGTCAACGCTCAAGACTTTCTTGCCGCCGTCGTCGACAATGGACCAGTTTCCCACTACAGACAAAAACTTGCCTGACTCGTGGCCCGGTTTCTCTTTCGACAGGTCAACGCGAAACGTCTTTCCCTGTCCGCTGCCGACTGCGCTTGATTTGACCGGAACCAAACATGCCAGCACCACTGCGGCAATGATTGCCGCGAAGATAACTTTCATTACTCTTAGTTTCCTTCCCTGCGAATAAACCACCAGGCAAATATTGTAGCCAAAGGCCACAGGCCATAAAAAATCAACGCCGCCCATTTCGGTCCGGCGGCCAGCGGATAGCCGGGGAAATCATTGTCCGCGGCTGCAGCCGGAGCGTTCACACCTGCCAGTTTGTAGATTTCTTCCAACACGACTGGCTCGATCGTTGAGCGTTCCATGATTTTCTGGCCGCGCATTTCGTACCAGATTTCGCCGTAGTGATCGCCGCTGCCTTCGAACAGACCGGTCTGGCTGCCGGCGGTGTAATCGACGTTAAGGTGGGCCAGGTTTCGGCGCAACTTTTTAAGAACGTTCTGTTCAAAATCGGTGAGCGCGGATCCTCGGGCGAAAGAATGACGGTCACGTGCAGTGGCGCCTGAATCTGCCTAAGTGCCTTTTCATCAGCCGGTGGAAAAGAGTTGCGCCGGTTCTCGCTCAGGTCCCAGCTCGCCCGCATTCCTGACGCGCCAAACATCACCACACCGAGCACCGCCGCCACCGCCAGAGTTGCCAGCAGCTGTCGTCGCAGCGGACGCCCCGTGTTTAGCCAAACGGCTGCGAGCGCAAACATCGAGACAATCACAACCAGCATCACGATCGTCGTGTTCATTCGCAGCAAGCCCTGTTCGAAAAATCGCAGCGCCGCCGTTGGCGTGTAGTTCGCAAGTTGTTGCAGCAAACCGCCGCGGCCGGCGGCGACGAAATCCAGCGCCCAACTGCCAACAGTGATTGCGAGCGTGACAATAGCGGCACTCGCGGCACTCTCCGTCAACGCCGCTGCGCCAACCGCGATGCCGATGCTCAACATCGATCGCAGGAAGTGGCCGAAGACAAGATTCAACGTCTCTGGCCCATGCAAATGCCCGCCGTAAGATTTCCATAGCACTACGGCGAGCAAGCCAGGCAGACAACTAATCAGCCAACCGCCCATCAAGACCAAACCCTTGGCCGTCACCTTGGTGGCGAGGCTGCCCGGCAGTTGAAACAACAACTTCAGCGCGCCACTCTGTTTTTCGGCGGAGACCAGGCGTATCGCTACGAAGGGAAGAAAAAATGTCGCGGCCAGATCGTAGGCGCCAAAGGTGGGAGCAAGAATTCCGTCAAGCGGCGTCAGGCCTTGCGGCAAGGCGGCCGGCCCACCACCGAGGCCGCTCGCTTCTGCATAAAGATTCACGGCGGTGATGAACGCATGACCGACGAGCGGTCCAATCATGAGCAACAGCAGCCAACAGGAGCGCGAGGCCAGCAACTCGCGCCATTCCTTTCCCAGCAGCTCGGGGAAACTATGTGAGCGCAAGAAAAATTTCCTCCACGCCCGCGTCCGTCAGCTTAGCCCGGGTTCTCAGTTCATCCAGAGTGCCTTCGCCGGCCACTTGCCCCCCACTTAACAAAACCAGACGATCGCAAACGCGCCCGGCATCAATCAACTGATGGATCGAGACCATCAGGGTCCGGCCGGATGTTGCATGGGCCTTGAGCAAACTCATCGCGTCGCGCGTCTGCCGCAGATCCAGACCATCGAACGGCTCGTCAAGCATTAAGAGCGGGTGCGGAGTGAGCAAACCAAGCGCGACCAGGAGGCGCTTGCGTTCACCTTTGGAAAGCGTGCCGAGGCGCGCTTTCATCAGCTCTTCAAGTCGCAACGGCTCGACCAGCGCCGACGCGTCGGCTGCCGATCGACGGTAAAGTTTGCGGAAGAAACTCAAAGCCCAGGCGACGCTTTGCTCGGCCCACGGAGTGATTCCGTCAGGCAAATAGAAAAGCGTTGCCTTTCGTTGCGAGGAAGTAAGAACTTTGTCGTCAGCTTTGAGCGTGCCGGCGTTTGCGGGCATCAGGCCGGCGAGACATTCGAAGAGGGTGGTTTTGCCGGAACCGTTTGGACCAATCAAACCCAAAACTTCACCGCGACGCACGGAGAAGCGAACGTCATCGAGTACGCGGCGGCGGTTGAAATATTTGGTGATGCCTTCGACGGTGAGCAGGGCTGTCATCAAACGTAAAATACCACATGAGCCACAAGTAGGGGCGGAGGACGCGATGCCTGCTGGGAGCGCAGGCATCCTGCCTGCAAGCGCCGAAGGTGCGAAAGGTCTTTAACGAAACGGTTGTTCGCGCTTCGCGCTCATTGCAGGCAAGATGCCTGCGCTCCCAGCGCGACGCACGTGACTGCGGCGGCGGTGCCGCTCGGGACATAGTAAAAGAGGGGTAAGTCGACTAGCGCAATACGAAAACGGCGTGTTCGACGAGGTAATGAACTTGCGCAAGCAGGTAGGGATTCGCAGCGGCGATCACAAAGGCAATCAGCAACAGCCCGGCGGGCACCCAGGCAAAAATATTCGTCAAGACTTCGTGTCGCACGCCCGTGCGTTCGGCGGCGGCAAGGGCGATGAGCCGGCCCACGCGCGATCGAATCCCACGGGTTTCTTCGTCGCCCAACAGAAAAACGCCGGCGGGCATGGTGGGTCGCGCACCGTGCGGAACCATCCTCGCGATCTTCACCAGGGCCGACGCGAGATCGAGCGCCACGGCATTTCCCTGGCGCGCGGCATTCTCATCAGCCGCTTCTTCCGACGCTTCCGACCACGAGCGGTCAAGCAAACGTCCGCTGGGAATTATCAACAGCGCGTCGCGACAAGCTTGCAGCAACCCGCGTTTCAGATTATCGCGCGCCACCAGGTGACCATTCTCGTGAGCAATGGCTGCGGAGATTTCTTCCGGCGTAAGCAGTTCCAAGACCTGGCTGGCGATAAACAAACGCGGGCGCAAAAACCCAACGATCCCGATCAGCGGAAACTGGTGTTGCATCTGATACGCGTCGATGTCGAGGCCCGCGATCTTGATCGGTTTGCCCTGCCGCAGCCAATCGGAAGTCAGTTTCGCGGTAGCGCGATGGGTGGCGATGCCGCGAAAGATTGAGACGGCCAAGCCGGCTCCTGATAACAACGCCAGCAATCCCAGTTTCAGGCTAACGCTTTCAGCCGAGTGCCGCGGTTCGTACGCGAGGTAGGACGGGAGCAACAAGAGCGTGACAAAGAGAAAAGCGAGCAGTGCCGGAAGCGTTCGCAGCGAAAACAACAAACGCGCGCGCGCGGTGGCGCTCCAGCCATCTGTCGCCCGGCCGGCAACACGCCAGGCTCCGGCGATGACCATCGAAGCGATGCTGTTGAAGGTCAGCAAGGCGGCAAGCAACAATGCGAGGCCAAGGAGTTCGAACATCAGTTACTCTGTTTCAGTTCTCTGCGCTTTTCTTTGATGAGACGATCGAGTTCGTCGAGTAATTCGCGATCTCGCTCGCTGACAGTGTCGACAATGCAGGCAAGCACTGGTTGCACGTCTGAGCCGTGCCCAAGCAATCCTTCAATCACATCTTCCCTGATGCCCTGCTCAAACTCGTCGGGAGAAACGGCGGGCGCGTAAAGAAAAGCGCGTCCATCTTTGCGCCTGGTAAGAATGTTTTTCTTGAACAGACGATCGAGCGTGGTCATCAAAGTTGTGTAGGCAATGTTTTCACCGAAAGCGAGATAGATATCGCGCACGCTGACTTCATCGCGCTGCCAGGCCTCGTTTAGGACCGCCCGCTCCAGTTTCCCCAACGCTTCGGAAGCTACTTCCCTCGGGCGCTTAAATCCTCGTAAAAGGAATCTTGATGTCTTCATGTGACGCATTGTTGTGCATCGGAGAAATGCCTGTCAATGGCGGTTCGACCCTTTGGTTTTCTTTGTGCACCTTTGTGTTCACCGTGGCTTTGTGGTGGATTGCACGAGGACGCACAGAGAAACTCAACTACCATCGCACCCCGTCAATGCTGCATCTAACCGATGCAAGATATTTTGCAACGTTTTATTGTAATCGCATCGAACGTGTGATATTACGGGGGCTCTCGAAACCGCAACCCTTCCTCTGGAGATCAAAGTCATGAATCGCCGCAAATTTGTCAGCGCCATGGGTCAAGGCTCAGTGGCTGCAATGCTTGGTCTTAAAGCCTCCAACCTATTGGCACAAACTTCCGGACACGAGCTGCCAGTGAACTGCGCGCCGCCGACGCATGGTCTACCAAAACACAAAGTGTTTAGTACTTCCGGCCCGGTACTCCCGCGCAAAAGCGTTTGGGATCTCAGCAGCAGCGAAGTTACCCGTTTACAGAAGGCCTACCAGGCGCTGCGCAATCTCACGACCTCGAACCCAAACGACCCGCGCGGCTGGATGCAACAGGGAAACGTTCACTGCTATAACTGCTCCGGCGGTTATGACCCAAGCAACATTGAGATCCACGGCAGTTGGTGGTTCATGCCCTGGCATCGCTGTTACCTTTGGATTCACGAACAGATTCTCGGCAAGCTGATTAACGACTCCACCTTTCGCCTGGCCTATTGGGACTGGGATACCTATCCCAATCACGCCAAAGTTCCGCCTCCTTTCCTTGCTACCGGTGCACTTCTCGACACCTATCGCGGCGCGAAAGCCACCGACGTGATTCCCTCGAGCATCACTGGGCCAACCCACATGAAAATTGTGATGGGGACTCAAGGCACCAAAGCCTTCATGGGTGGCCCATCGAATTCCGGCGCGATGGAAAATAACCCGCACGGGCCGGTGCACATCTGGACGGCCGAAACCAGTCCCTCGCAAACGCCGATTCCTCCCGGATGTTTCTATCCGAACACGCCGGGCGGTACGCCAGTGAATCAATCACAATTCGGCTGCCTGGACATGGGCGTGCTGGCCACTGCGGCGCAAGATCCAATCTTCTTTGCTCATCATTCCAACATCGACAGGCTTTGGGACGTTTGGGTGAAGACGCCCGGCAGCCAGGGAAACTGGACCACCACTACCTGGCTGAATCACAAGTTTAACTTCTACGATGAGAACGGCGATTGGGTGTATCTCACGGTGGCTGACGTACTGGCGGCGCAGGAACAAAACAACTTGCGCTACAACTATCAGGCGCCGCAGAGCGCTACTCCTTTGGCCCTCGCCCAGGTGTCGGTGCAAAGAGCTCAGGTGCGCCTGCTGAAGCCGGTGGTCGTTTCATCGCGCGCCACGGCCACGCCGGTGGGAACCAAGCCACACGTTAAGACTATTGCCTTGCCGCAAGTCCATCGTCAGAACCTTAGAGCCCTGGCATCCGGCGGAGCCCGACGTTATGTGCTGCATATTGACGGCATCAGCGTGCCGCCGGACGAGAGTACGATTCTCGACGTTTTTGTCGGCGAACCGAACGCCACTCGCGACACTGAAATCGGGCCGAGTTACGTTGGCACGTTTTCCGTGGTGGTTCCCGGAACGCGGCACACTCACAATGTTATGCGTAACGCGGTTTTTGAACTCAGACCGGAGACGGCGGCGCTGTTGGCCGACCAGTCAAACTTGACGGTAACGATAGTTCCGAAGCAGGTGGACGGTTCAGAGCCGCAGAAGAGCAGTGTCACTTACCGGAGAATCTACCTGAGCACTGAGTAAGCCGCGGAGCGGCAGTAAGAAGGTAGCCAGAGGTGAAGCCTCTGGATCATTCAGGTGTTCGACATGCGCGCTGGGGCGCGCGAGGTCCGAGCGAATCTTCAGAACCGTAATTCCAGAGGTTTTACCTCTGGCTACCCTCGTTGCGCATCTTCGATGCGCAGGCCAGAGAATCAAATGATCATCGGCATACCGATCTACGAAGGCGTCGACCTGCTTGACGTGGCCGCACCTTACGAAGTTTTCAATCTCATGAACCAGATAGACTCGTCGCTTGGCGCCGATGTGTGTCTGGTTGCCGAGAACGCTCGCAGGGTTAAGACGCGCGATGGTTTGGAAATGAAACCACAGAAAACTTTCGCACGCGTTCCGAAGCTGGACGTGCTTTGGGTTCCGGGTGGTGCGCCGCCGGCGCTCAAGAAGCTGATGAACGGCCGGTCTCGCACGTACCTGAATTACTTAGTCAGTGCTTCGAAAAACGCACGCTTTGTTACATCCGTTTGCGAAGGCGCAATGCTGCTCGCGGCTGCCGGCTTGCTCGACGGATACCTGGCTACGACCCACTGGGCTTTCATTCCCTGCTTCAGTAAGTTTCCCGCGGTCAAAGTTGCTGAGGGTTATCCGCGATTTGTTGTTGACCGCAACCGCGTCACCGGCGGCGGCATTTCCTCTGGCCTGGATGAAGCGCTGAAGCTGGTGGAATTGCTCAGCAGCTATGCCGTCGCGCAACAAGTACAGCAGTACCTGCAATACTATCCCTGCCCGCCAGTCGCCAGCACGATTACACCCGCGACGACCTGTCCGCTCGATCAAAACTAGCCGCGGATTTACGCGGATGAAACGCGGATCCGAACATTCAGGTCCGTTCTTATCCGCGTGAATCCTCGGCTAATTCCCTTCCTCGTTTCGCCTCCACACCAAATCGCGGTATCATTCAAAGTTTGTGAAAGGCCTCAAACTCCCGTCTGTGTGCCTGGGGCAAATTTAGAACATGCCGGAAGAAGCCATCGAAGTCAGAGGAGCTCGGGTTAATAACCTGAAGAATATCTCCTTCTCGATTCCCATCAACCAGCTCACGGTGGTGACCGGAGTGAGCGGGTCGGGTAAGTCTTCGCTCGCTTTCGACACCATTTACGCCGAAGGCCAACGCCGCTACGTCGAATCGCTATCGGCTTACGCGCGGCAGTTCCTGGAGCGGATGGACAAGCCTGACGTGGATGAAGTGCGCGGCATCGCACCCGCCATCGCTATCCGTCAGAAGAACTCGACGCGAAACCCGCGTTCGACTGTCGGCACGCAAACGGAAGTTTTCGATTACCTGCGACTGCTCTACGCGCGGGTCGGAGTTACCTACTGTCGGATCTGCGGCCGCGAAGTTTACAAGGACTCGCCCGAATCCGTGGCCGACGAGATTTTGCGCACGCTGCCTGAAGGCACGCGCTTCTTTGTGTTGTTTCCCGCCCGGGCGGGACTGGCCGCGAACGTCGACACGGAGACAGGGAGAAACGGTGACGCAGAGAAGCTGCGCAAGAAGTCGGCGCGTGCCCGTGTCTCCGATTCTTCGCGTCAGACAACGGCAACTCCGCGGCAGATAATCACGGCCCACGTGATGAGTCTCATGCAACGCGGCTTCACCCGTTTGTACTCATCCGGACAAATCATCGAGCTGAATTCTCCTGACGACTATCAACTAGACACGTTCGACGACGTTTTCGTAATGGTTGATCGGCTGGTGGCTAGGGCTGACATTCGGCAGCGGCTGGTCGATTCACTCGAGATTTGTTTTCAGGAAGGTCACGGCAGCGCCAACATTGAGACCGCGTCTGGCAGCAGCCCGACCGTCAGGGAGGGCCTTGGCGGAAGCCCGACCGTCAGGGAGAGCCCTGGCGGAAGCTCGACCATGAGGGAGGGCCCTGGCGGAAGCCCGACCGTCAGGGAGGGCTCGGATGCTGATATTTCTGCGGAACCCTCCCTGAGGCTAGGACTGCTGCCCGTTCGTCTGAAGTTTTCCGATCGCTTCGAATGTAAGTACGACGGGACGATCTACGCTCAGCCTGAGCCGCGTCTGTTCAGTTTTAATAATCCGTATGGCGCTTGCCGCACGTGTCAGGGTTTCGGCAACACGATCGGACTGGATCTTGATCTCGTCATACCTAATCCCGGGTTGAGTCTTAAAGAAGGCGCAATCGAGCCCTGGACCAAGCCGCAGCACGAGTGGGCCTTCGACGAGCTAAAACAGTTTTGCAAGTCGGAAAAGATTTCGCTGACCGTGCCTTTCGCGCAACTTTCGCGCGTTGAGCAGAAAGCGATCATCGAAGGCAGAAAAGGCTGGGGCGGCGTGCGCGGCTTTTTCGATTGGCTGGAAACCAAGAAGTACAAGCTGCACGTGCGTGTGTTTCTTTCGAAGTATCGCGGCTACACGCTGTGTCCCGATTGCGGCGGCGGACGTTTGCGACAGGAGGCGCGCGACGTAAAAGTTGGCGGCGCGACGCTGCCCGAAGTTTGCGCCTTGTCGATCAAAGATGCCGCGGTGTTTTTTGAATCTTTGGAGCTTTCGACTGAACAGAGCGCCATCGCCGAACGCATCCTGTTCGAGGTTCGCCGGCGTTTGCGATTCATGGTCGAAGTTGGTTTGGACTATTTAACGTTGGACCGTCTCGCCTCGACCTTGTCTGGCGGTGAGGCGCAGCGAATCCAGTTAGCAACTAACCTCGGCTCATCTCTCGTGGGTGCGTTGTACGTGCTTGACGAACCTTCCATCGGTCTGCACCCGCGCGATAACGACCGGCTAATCAAGTTGCTTCACAACCTCAGAGATATCGGAAACACGGTGCTGGTCGTCGAACACGACGAAGACATGATGCGTGCGGCGGATCATATTCTCGACATCGGTCCGTCGGCGGGCGAGCTGGGCGGCCGCGTGATTTACGAAGGCGACTTCAAAGGGCTGATGGCGGATGAAGCGTCTCTGACCGCGCGCTATCTCAGGGGCGAAGCCGAAATTAAGGAACCGAAACAACGCCGCGCGGCCCAAAAGCGACGACTCACCTTGCGCGGCGCGTCGGAACATAATCTGAAGTCGATCGATATAGAGTTTCCGCTCGACATGCTGGTGTGTGTGACGGGAGTTAGCGGTTCAGGCAAGTCAACGCTGATCCATGACTGCATTTACGCGGGACTGAAAAAACAAAGAGGCGACTGGCAAGGACACGTCGGCGCGTTTTCGCGGCTTGAAGGCGGTGAATGGATCGACGATGTGATTCTGGTGGACCAGTCTCCGATCGGACGAACGCCGCGTTCGAATCCGGTCACGTACATCAAAGTTTATGACGGCATCCGAGAAGTGTTTTCGTCGACCCGTGAAGCGCAAGCGCGTGGTTTCGACCCGTCGCACTTCTCATTCAATTTGCCGGGCGGCCGCTGCGACGTTTGCCAGGGCGACGGCACGGTGACAGTTGAAATGCAATTTCTAGCCGACGTTGAGCTGGTGTGCGAAGAGTGTAAGGGAACGCGGTTCAAGCAACAGATTCTTGACGTGCGTTATCGCGGCAAAAACGTTCATGAAGTTTTGAACATGACGGTGCGCGAGGCGATCACTTTCTTTCGCGAGGTGCCGAAGATTACCAACCGGTTGAAGGTGCTTGACGAGGTGGGACTTGGTTACCTGCGTTTGGGCCAGTCAGCGACGACGCTTTCGGGCGGTGAAGCGCAAAGAATCAAACTGGCGGCGCAGTTATCAAAACGCACTGGGGCAAAAACGCTCTACATTTTCGACGAGCCAACAACCGGCCTGCACTTCGACGACATCAACAAACTGCTCACCGCCTTTCGCGCGTTGATTGCCGCGGGTGGTTCACTGTTAGTCATTGAGCACAACCTCGACGTGATCAAAACCGCTGACTACATCATCGACCTTGGCCCCGAAGGCGGCGACGCCGGCGGCAACGTTGTCGCAACCGGAACACCGGAAGAGATCATGAAATCTCGCCCCTCCTACACCGGAAAGTATCTGCGCGAACACCTGGCACGCTCGAATGGTAAATGAGAAGCGTTGGCAGGATAAAACCTAGGGGATCCGCTCAACTCTCAGATCGTTCGGGTCACTACTATTCACCCAACGGTAGCCCGGGGCTGGATCGAAATTGTTTCCGTGGCGAACCAATCCCGGCTTTAGTTTCACTCGAAGATCTGCCGGATCGTTGGAATTAACCCAGTCATATCCAATAGCGGGTTCAAGGTTTCCTTCAGCATTTTTGCTCAGCCCCTCCTTCAGTTTCACTCTAAAATCTGACTGGTTGCCTGAATTTACCCAGTCATAACCGTTGGCGGGCTGGAGGTTTCCATTCGCAAGGCGAATCGTATTCGGATACACCGTGGGCGACGCTACCGGCTCAGGAGTAGGATTCAGGGCCGTCGAAACGGACGGCGAACTAACTGACTCACTGGGGGAACTGCTGATTTCGGGCGACGGTGACGAATAATATGTTGGGTAGTCAGGAACAGCTGAACCTCGGCTGCGAGTGACGGACCAGATGGCAATCAAACCGGGTATTAAGACTACGAGAGCGGCGACAATCAACGCGGTGCGACGGCTTGAGGCTTGCTCGCCGGCTGGTTGGTTGTATTCGGCGAATGCGGCCGGCACTGTCTCGACCGGTTGGGCCGGTTGGCTGACTTTCGCTGTCACGGTAGCTATCGCAGGAGTTGCAGTCTCCTTCTCAACCGCCGGTGAACCGGAACTCTTCGAGGTTACGGCATTGGCCGCCTTTTTCTGCTGTTCCCGCTCGGCGCCTTCTTTCTCTTCGCTGAGGCGCAGTTTTTCTTTCGCTTCTTGTTCTGCTTTTTCGCGACGCTGTTTTTCCGCTGCTTCCTGAATTCGCTTTTCTTCTGCAACCCGACGCGCCGCGGCCTCTCCAGCTTCGCGCTGACGCCTTTCCTCCTCTTCTTCTTGAGCCTGGCGGTTCGCGGCGTCGCGTCTCGCGGTCTCTTCCGCTTCGCGCGCGCGCAATGCTTCATCTTGCAAACGAACTTGCTCTAATTGCTTGTCTCGGCTCTTCCGTTCGTCTTCAGCGCGCCTGGCTTCCGCGGCCTGCCGCTGCTGCTCCCGCTTGGCCAGCACTCTTTCCATGACGGCGATTAGTTGGTCTACCTCGCTTTGCCAGCGCAGGTCGGAAAGCTCAATCGCGTTCCGGCGTGAAAATTTCGCCAGGTCGTCCGGCAGGTCCTGCGCCGTCGGCATGCTGGCGCGCTGCACCAACACTGGAATCACGCGGATGTCGCGGTTAAGTGCAGTGGCAATCTCCAAACGCACGAAGTCGTGAGGATTATCCAACCGGGATGTGTTTTGGCTGGCGCTCTTGAGCCATTGCCGGCCGATGATCGCGATTAGAATATCGCAGGAACTGACTGCCTCTTCGATGATGGTGACAAAGTCTTCACCGGGCTCGATGGTGTCGATGTCCATGAAGATTCGATCTTTGCCGAAGTGCGCGGCCAGCCTGTCGAAAAGGCGGCCGGCATGGCCCGAGCTATCTTCGCGGCGATAGCTGACGAAGATTCCCGAGAAAGGCTTGGCGGAGGATTCAGGCATAAGACTATTACTTTGTTAAACTCGCGGGTGCGTCGTGTAGAGGTCGCGAGTGTGTGAAATGCGATGCGAGTTGCGCGGCCATAATAAATCAGTTGGCTTGCAGCGCCAAGCATTTTTCCAGTCAAACCCCGAACCTTCAAACACTCCGGGGGGCGACGCCGTTGCGCCACCTGAACGGACTCAAGGAATAACCAGTTTTCGTCCTGATGACCCGCCATGACTAACCCCACAAACAAGGCCAGCGCTGGAGCACAACCAGCGCAGATGCGCATTCCCCTCAAGCGCCGGCTCTTGTATGCCGTTGTCATCTACCTAAGCTTTCTAATACTCCTGGCCGCCATAGAAATCGGCACGCGCCTCACGATGTCGCATGTTTCAAGTCTCGATCTCTTCGTAACCACGATTCAGCAGAAGGCGCAGGTGGCGGATGCAAAACAGTCGGGCATCTTTGAAGGCGACCCGCTGCTGCTCTGGCGTCTGAAGCCAAATCTCGATCACGCCGTTTGGGACTTCACGGTCCTTTCAACCAACTCGGCCCATCTTCGTTCACAAAATTCCAGCGACACGCTAAGGCCCAAACAACCCGGCGCAGTTCGCATTGTTTGTCTCGGTGACTCGGTTACCTTCGGCTTTCGCGTGCCGGTCGTCTGGCCAGACAAGCCAACTGAATATGATCCGGAGTGGCTTCCCTTTCCGATGTTGCTCGAAAAGCAATTGAAGGCGGCGAACCCGAGCAAACAGATTGACGTGATCGACATGGCTGTCCCCGGTTACACCAGTCACCAGGGGCTCGCCTGGCTGCGTCGTGACATCGACTCACTAAACCCGGATCTGATCGTCGTCAGTTTTGGCTGGAACGATGCGAGCTTGAGCGACGTGCCGGATCGCGAAGCCATCAAGACCACCCGGACGGCGGTGGGCGTTCGCTGGCTAGTCGATCACAGCCAGGCGTTTGCGCACGCGACGCGATGGCTGCGAAGTAGACAGCAACCTGCCACCCAAACTGCGGGAGTGCGTCCCCGGCCGCGCGTCTCCCAGGAAGAATATCTAAACAACCTGTTCGCCATCGAAGAACTCGCGCGGCAACACGGCGCGGCGGTAATTGTGATGGCAGCGCCTTATCGTGATCATTCCGCGGAAGCGCCCGAGGCGGATTTTATGTGGCAGTATCGCAAGGCCTTGGGAAACGCGATGCGGCAGCGCGGCGTTCCCTTTCTCGAGCTTCGTGAACTAACCGAAGAAGCTTATCCGTCAAATGAAGGATGGTTCGGCGAACGCATTCATCCAAATCACATGGGCCACCGGCTAATCGCCTCGGAGTTATTGAACTTGCTCTCGGCGTCGCGGATGCTGCACGACGTCAATGTGCCGATACTGTTACCCTGACGCCTTACGCTGTAGGGGCGGACCTGTGTGTCCGCCCTATTGAACGCCGCGGGGCGGGGCGGACACATGGCCCCTACAATTATTATTGCCAGCATGGAGGAAGACATGAGTCTCAAACAACAAATCATTTCTGATCTAACCGCTTCGATGAAAGCGCAGGATGCCGCGCGCACGTCGACCTTGCGAATGGTGAAGGCTGCATTCATGAATCGGGAAATCGAAAAGGGCGGCGAGCTCGACGACGAGGAAATGATGAAGCTGCTGCGATCGCTCGTGAAGCAGCGCCGGGATTCGGTCGAACAATATGAAAAGGGCGGACGCCAGGAGCTCGCCGACAAAGAAAACTCCGAAATCGCCATCATCGAAACCTACCTGCCCCAGGCAGCCTCGCGCGACGAGATCGAAGCCGCGGTTGTTGCCGCCATTTCCGAAACCGGAGCCAGCTCGATGAAAGATATGGGCAGGGTGATGAAGGCTGTGCAGGCAGCGTTGACCGGCAAAAACGCCGATGGCCGCACGGTCAGCGAACTTGTCAAAGCAAAACTCGGTTCTTGAGAGCCCCACGCCACTAGCGTTCTCCTGTGATGGGTTAGCCCGCAAGCCATTCACCACAGAGACACGGAGAACACCGCAGACGCACAGAGAAACCCTTGATTGTGAGCGATCTTCGCCGTTTGCTTCCACCCCCTCCTTTCCGTATAATTCACGGCTTGCTCGAAGCGCGGAGTTTTATCCGGTGGGTTCGCGCCCACTTTTTCTTTTGGGCGAGTGCTTTTTCGGAGGTTATTGAATGGGGGTCAGTCAGGTCGAAGATCGCGTGCGAGCAATCGCCGAACGCGTCGCCTTAGACCACGGACTGGAACTGGTTCACGCCGAAGTCGCCGGACCCGAAAACAAGCCGATTGTCCGCATTTTTATTGACAAGCCAGACGGGGTGACCCACCAGGACTGTTCCGAGGTGAGCCTGCACGTGGGCACGATCCTGGACGTGGAAGACTTCATCCACGCTTCGTATACCCTCGAAGTATCTTCCCCGGGAATTGAGCGGGGACTTTACAAGTTGAAGGATTACGAGCGTTTCGCCGGGAATCTGGCAAAAGTGAAGACGCGCAAGCCGATTAACGGCCAGCGCAACTTTCGCGGCCGGATATTGGGAAGCGAGGGCGACGAGGTGCTGCTTGAAGATCGCACGAGCGGACGAGTCAGCATCGCGTTTGAAACAATCGTCAAGGCAAACCTTGAAATCGACGTCGAACAGGAGTTTCGGCGGGCCCAGGCAAAGTAAAGCAAACTGTTAGTTTGCTTTTAGACCGGTTTAGAGGCGGGCACCGCCCGCCGTCTCTACACCGCTGAAAAGCGCAATCGGGATTTGGCAGTTGAACCGGCGGGCAATGCCCGCCTCTAAACGTACAACGGACAAGCAAACTAACAGTTTGCTTTACACACGCAACCAAAAGTTTGCGTTACAACTGAATAACAACTGAATAGGCTCAACGAAGCACGTTCAATAGTTCTTCGAGCCAACCGGAGAGAGAAGTTCAATGAGTTCATCAATCGCACAAAACATCGAAGCGCTTTGCCAGGAACAAGGCATAGAGCGCGATCTCGTAATCGAAGCCATGAAGGAAGCTGTGCGCGCCGCCGCTAAGAAACAGTTTCGCTCCGGTGAAGACATACAAGTGGATTGGAACGCCGAGACCGGCATTGAACTTTCCGCCACCAAGGTGGTAGTTGACGAAGTCACCAATGAGGCGACTGAGTTATCAATCGAAGAGGCACGCGAGCTGGCCGGCGAAGAGATTGAACTGGGCGACGCGCTGCTCCTGCCGTTGCCGATGGAGGAGCTTGGCCGCATCGCCGCGCAAACAGCGAAACAGATCCTCTTTCAAAAGGTCCGTGACGCGGTGCGCAGCAACGTTTATGAACAGTACGTCGATAAGATCGGCGATCTGGTAAACGGTTACGTGAAGCGTTTCGAGCGCGGCAACATTATTGTCGACCTCGGCAATCTGGAAGCCATTCTGCCGCGTTCGCAGCAGTCACGCGGCGAGCAGTGGAATCAGGGCGAACGCATCCGCGTAGTTATCAATAACGTTTCCAAGGAATCCAAAGG
>Ga0070670_100000133_pt1 | contig 69691 bp, 78 predicted proteins | sample KBSS63metaG_FD_64665 | JGI IMG/M metagenome (GOLD analysis project Ga0070670, IMG submission 64665) | Switchgrass rhizosphere microbial communities from Kellogg Biological Station, Michigan, USA - KBS S6-3 metaG | ecosystem: Host-associated > Plants > Roots > Rhizosphere > Soil ... | reverse complement strand
ATCACTCCGTTGCCCCCGTCGCTCACCGCGTTGGGGGGAAGGTTCACATGGCTCAATTCTCAATGGAAATTATGCGCCTAACCGGCTCAGTTCCGCGTGGAAACCAACACCACGCTTCCCTGAGTCGCGTTATGACGAGCATGGTTCCATTGGATACCGGCGCAAGCATCAGCCTTGACTGGGGAAAAGCACTGGTGGACGAAAGTTCGACGGCCACTGATGCAAAGTCAGACTTTGGGTCTTGCTCAAAATCCGTCCAGTCCACGACTAGATGTTCGACGGCTGGACCATTGATCGACCGAGAATAGAGCTCCAATCCCTCTCCAAGACGATCGCAAGAAAAACGACCAATTCCCTTGTTGCCCGCATATCCGCGCCTTTCCGCGATTGAATTTCGGTAATCACGCGGCAGGTTCGCGTCTTCATCCCCCGTTTTTTTCGCGGAATAGGCTACAAACAGCCATTTCTCCAAGATGTCGTCTTGCGACATCCCCTTCCCATCGTCGACAATGGTAATTCTATCTTCGTCAAATTCTATGTCCACGATTCCAGCATGGGCGTCGAAGGCATTCTTCACGAGTTCGAAGATCGCGACGAAGTCGCTTGTAATAAGGTCGCGGCCAATGATGTCTTTGAGAGAAGAACTGATTCGGAAGCGGTGCTGCATGTGGGTCCCTGTTTCACCGCGGGAGCAACGCTCGAAGGTGACGTTCTCGCGCGCCGATAGATCGGAACGCATTTGTCGAATTGGCGCAACGCCAGCTCGGGCAGTATATGCTCGCATAGGTTAAAATGTGCCTACATAGGACAATGCCTCGGAACGGCTTCATGACGTCGGCTGAAAAAGGAGAACCAGAGGCTGCGCAAAAAGCGGGCCGAAAAAGTGCGCTCCGAAAACGCTGATCTTCGCAAGCATTTCAAGGTCGATTGAGACGATCGAAGGCCAGCCGCTGGTCGCTTTCCCCGTGTCTGTCGTGACGGATATAACGATAGCGGTCGCTGACAACCAGACGCTAGTTAGCAGACCCCTTTAGGATAGAACGCAGGACCGATAAACGGCGTCTCCATGGAAGCTCCTTGTCCGACTTGTGTCGCCGCGACGATACCAAGGGCAGGCCGACCGTGCGATCAAGGACGCCAGGCCTAACGTTCTTGCGATCGCGGGTACAACGGCGATCCCGTCTGTGACATTGAATATTTCCGATCAGCTGGTAAGTGGAAATGTGCTGTCTCCTTTTTGATTCTGTCCACGAGCTGCAAATGGTAACCGGGTGATTCAACGGCGACCCGCCGGCACGCATGGCATTGTTGCCGATCTGCTAAGACCTTATCGTCGTCGACCTGAATATCGCTGGTGATCCCGGTCACTCAGTCGCTCGTTCGCAAACCCAAAGGGTGTCAAAGGCGTGAAGGCCGATTTGTCGAAACCGGCAGCCATTGATTGATGGCATAGGGGGGATTTGCAAGATACCCGAGACTTCAGTCCGGTCTTAGCTGGCATGACGAAGACCGCCAACGGAATAGGCCGTTTGACGACGGTATACCTGCGTTATTTAATCGGGTGAATACAACCACTTGCTTCACGGACCGATCGGTGATGTCATCACCTTGCAGTTTTGCGAGCCACGTCATCAAATCCTACATTGCCGCGACAGCTGGAAAAGCGGCGCTTCGCCTGCTGTAAGGTCGCAACTTCGCCTTTATTGACCCGCAGCATTCAAACGCTTTCAGGTTCCAGTCCGTCATTATGGTTTGAGCCGTGAGGCCGAGGACCGTCGTAACAGCTGGGTCGTGAGTTCACATCCTTTCAAGGCGAAGGCTGCGGCAGCTCTGGCTCCGTATTCACCTAATTGCAGTCATCTAAGCAAATTTTGTTCTCCCGCTGTAGACGACGCAAGGCTGATGCGACAAAGCTGCCACTCGATCTCACCGGCGTACAGTTAGCCGGCGTGAACTAGAGGATAAGTAATGGAACGCGAAATCATCGTGCCGGTGGCAATGAAGTCTATTGTGGAGCGTGCAGGTTATGCCCCTGCCGTCCGCGTGGAGAACCTTGTTTTCTGTGCGGGCCAAGTCGGACGCGATGCGAACTTGAATGTCATCAATGACCCAGAAAGGCAGTTCGAGGCGTGCTGGGATAACTTAGCCACCGTCTTGTCAGAAGCAGGTTGCCGTTTTGAGGATGTCGTGGAAATGACCACATACCATGTCGGATTGCGGCAGCACATGGATGTGTTTCGCGAGGTGAAGGACCGGGTCTTTCCCCGCGGAGCGTGCGCCTGGACTTGCATCGGGGTCTCCGAACTTGCTCATCCAGGTCTCCTTGTGGAAATCAAGGTTGTGGCAGCCTTACCTGCGCGAAAAATTGGATCAGGCAGTAGGTAAGGTCAACTCAGGGCCGACGTCCGTGATAATTCTGATCGGTAGGTTGCGATCTTGACTTTAGTGCACCGGACAGACGAGGTCGTGCTAAGGGACGAAAACGACACGGGTTCCACAGGATCTGCCCGCTCGTCGAAGCGATCGATGCATGGCGGAGAGAATCTTGCCATTTAAATAGGATCCGTGACTTAGATGCTCGCGCCGCTTACTCAGCCGACTTCAACCAAGTGCACCCCATGCAGTGACTTTTTTTGCTCATCTAGGATCAACCGACCAGGTGTCTGCAGTTAGTCAGTAGGTGAGGTCAGCCCGCCTCAGCCGCGATCTTCCATTCCGGCACCCAGCGTCGTCCTTCACCAAAAAGTGGTTGCGCTGGTGAAATGGAATAGAAGGGCGTCGGTTCTGAGCCCTTCAAGAATTACGAGGGTGAGGCAAAATGCCCGCCATTTAGTGGCGCATGAAGTCGACAAACGCCCGGAAAGCCGCCGACATCAGGCGGGCGCTCGGGTAATAGAGATAAAAGCCCCAGGTTGGCGGGCACCAGTCTTCCAGCACGCGGATCAGGCGGCCGTCAGCAAGTTCGAGCGCTACATTGCTTTCGAGCGTGCAGGCAAGCCCCATCCCTGAGAGTGCCGCTTTGACCGTGAGGCCTGCATCGTTGAGCGTTAACGGGCCTGAGACTTCGGCATTTACCTGTTCGCCGTCCTTGGAAAACGGCCAGCGGTAGAGCGCGCCTGAGGCCGTCCAGCGGTAGTTGATGCAGGCATGAGCGGCGAGATCGGCCGGGACTTTTGGCTTTGGATTATTCTGGAAATAGGCGGGCGAGCCGACGATAGTGCTTCGATAGTCCGGCGTCAGTCGCACGGAGATCATGTCCTGATGCAGCAAACCGCCGGGTCGCACACCGGCGTCGTATCCGCTACCGACGATATCGGAGAGTTGGTCCTCAACGGTGAGTTCCACATGGATATCGGGATAGGCGGCTGCAAAATCTGAAAGTTTCGAACCGATCAGCGTTTCTGCCGCCACGCGCGGCAGGTTCAGCCGCACAGTGCCTGCCGGACGCTCCCGATAGGCGCTGAGGCCCTCAACTGCGTCGCGGATCTCGGCGAAGGCGGCCGGCAGTCTCGCATAGAGCGTGCGACCGGCATCGGTTAGTGAAACGCTGCGCGTCGTGCGGTTCAGTAGTCGCGTGCCGACGCGTTCTTCCAGCATGCGCATGCTATGGCTGAGTGCTGAGCGCGAGACACCGAGCTTGGTGGCGGCACGCACGAAGCTTTTCAGTTCTGCAATCGTGACGAACGCAGTGAGTTCGGCAAAATCATTGCCTTTCGTCATTGGTGTTCCCTGCTCAACGAGGTATGTCAATAATAGACTATTATCGGCATAATATGAAATTGCTAGGTTCATGTCCTCAACAACAGGAGTTGGACAATGAACATGTTTGCAAATGTGGACACGAAGGCCGTGTTGCGTGCCGATCCCGGGAGATTTGCGGGACTGACGGCCCTTGTCACGGGCGCGGGCAGCGGCATCGGCCGGGCAAGCGCTCTGGCATTCGCACGCCAGGGCGCTGCCGTGGCGCTTACTGGAAGACGTGTGCCCGAGCTGGAGGCGGTAGCAGGCGAAATTGTCCAGGCGGGTGGAATGGCAATGATTGCGCCGGCAGACGTGACAGACGAACGAGCCGTCGAAGCTTTGATCAGCGCGGTCGTGGAACGCTTTGGTGGCCTCGACATTGCCTTCAACAACGCCGGCACTACCGCCTACAAGCCAATCGAGGAACTGACGGGCGAGGATGCCGACCATGTGCTGGCGACCAACGTCAAGGGCGTATGGCTGCTGGTGAAGCACGAGGTCGCCGCGATGCGCCGGCGGGGCCGGGGCGGGGCAATCGTTAACACCTCCTCGATCGCCGCAACCGGCGGCAATGTCAACCTGTCGATCTATGCCGCCAGCAAGGGCGCGCTTGACGCTATGGTGCGCGCCGTGGCTCTGGAAGTCGGCAATGATGGCATCCGTATCAACAATGTCAGTCCCGGAGTGATCGATACGCCGATGACGAGCTTACTGCCTCCTGAAGCGGTGTCGGCGATCGGCGCGCATGCCGCTCTCGGACGTATCGGCCATCCCGACGATATCGCCGGCGCTGTAACCTGGCTCGCAAGTGCGGAAGCGGCGTTCGTCACCGGCCAAAGCCTCGTCGTCGATGGCGGTTACAATATCGCCGGCATGCGTTGAGAGCGACAAGGACGTAGCGTGAGGTTTTATTCGCATTCTATTGGATATGTCGGCGAATACTCCCGCTCGAGGCGCGATCAAAATCAGGACAGACGTGTCAATTTTGAAACAGCCGAACGGAGACGTCCATGTAAAGGCGTACCGCAGTAATCGTTGAAGACAAGCTCCTGATCCGAATATTGCTTGCAGACGCCCTCGCATCAGAGGGGTGGGACGTTATCGAAGCGGGGAACGAGCTCGACGCCATTGAGGTGCTCTGAAAGAGAAAGCCGAATGCGGTTGAAACCGATATCGACATGCCCGGCGGCTCAGCGGTCTTGATCTCGCACGGATGATCTCGTCCACCATTCGAAATGTGCCTGTCATCATCGCTTCTCGCGTCCTTTAGCTTCAACGTGAGCAGCTGTTGTCCGGCCCTCCTCATATCCAAACCCTATGGTATGAAAGCCGTCGCGGCGGTGGTCGGAATGATGACCGCGGCGGATAAAAGCAATATGGATGGCTAAATTCGTTGGAGCGAGCGGTTGGGCCTACGGCAGGCGGACGCTGCAATTTGCTTCCTTGCCAAATAACGTTGCTGCTCCCGTCTCAGGTGGCGGGAGCAGCTTTGTAAATTCACGCTTTTGCAACATCCATGCGCCTGCAATCATGGATCGATAGTTCCTATCCGATCGAGGCGACGCTTCCGCGTGAGGTTTATTGAGCCAAAGGATATCGCAAGCGAGGATATCGGCGACGGCAGTCTTCTCAGCTGCTGCCGCGCCCATTACCCCAACACGACAGGGATGTTGTGCAGCTTTCGATTACACGATGAATGCCCTGAGCTGCTCGTGAAGCCATGGGTAAAACTGCTCCGCCTTGGTCCCCAAACTCGATTTGAGCTGTCGTGTCTGATCGTCCGCCAACACCTCGATGTCTCCGGCTGCAATTCCATCGTAGGCCTGCGTGACGACGCTGGCCGGACTAATCTTAGGGACGTTGTATTGCGCCGCCATCTTTGTGTCGATCATACCGACATGTAGGCTCACAACCTTTGTGTTTTGCGCCTCCAGAGCAAACCTCAGGCCGTTGGTTGCCGACCACATAGCCGCCTTCGACGCGGCATAGGTTGTCGGCATGCTGACCCAAACCGCAGACGACAGAATATTGAGCATCGTTCCGCCGCCGTTGGCCCCTAGGGTCGGCGCGAAGGCATTCGCAACCCGCAGTGTCCCGAAAAAGTTGGTTTCAAAAATTCTTCGCGCCTCATCTTCCGAACCCAGGAGGGAATCGCCCTGCGGGGCAATCGCAGCGTTGTTGATAAGCAGATCAACGTCCCGCGCTACGACAACCGCCGCGCGCACGTCGTCTTCGCTAGTGATGTCGAGCTTAAGCGGTCTAATCCGCGGATCTGGCCATTCACGGGAGGTACGGGTCGCAGCGTAGACCTTCGATGCGCCGCGCTCAATCGCTTGCAACACGAATTGTTCGCCTAGCCCGCCGTTTGCCCCGGTAACCAGTACGGTCCGGCCGTTGAGGGACGTCTTGCTCTTCTCTGAATCAGGTGACATGGTTGTTTCCAAAATTAGTGGGGACATTGTCCATTTATATATGGGGACACTCCCCGTTTAGTCAAGGATGCTTTATGACCATTGAGCAGAACAGGGCAGCTATGCGCGTTCCTCGGGCCGACGCCCGCCGCAACCGAGACGCAATTCTGCGAGCTGCACAGGAAGTATTCCAAACAGATGGCGTGCTTGCCTCGCTTGACGGCATCGCGCTGCGCGCGGGTGTCGGCAACGCAACGTTGTACCGCAACTTCCCCGCGCGCGAGGACCTTCTGGCGGCGGTAATGACATCGGATCTTGATGAGGCGATCGAGAAGTCGAGGACACTCGGTGATATTCCGCCGCGCCAGGCTTTGTCGGAATGGTTGGTGTGGCTGAGTTGGCGGCTGCGGATCTGGCATGATCTCCCTCAGTGCATAGCACAGGCGAGAGACGAGCAGGGCTCTTCCTTGGGTCCTACTGTCTCTTTGCTTGAGGACATGACTGGTGCCTTACTTGCGCGTGCGCAAGCAGCTGGGGTTGCTGTAGCCTCGGTCGGTGCGAGGGACGTATTCGAGCTTGCCACGGCGCTCTCTTGGGCCATTGATCGCTTCCGCGATAAGGAAGACGCTGCCCGCACACGCGTTGAAATCGCAACTGCGGGCTTGTTCATCTAATTAAGTCAGGCACGTCAGATCTCTCGGGGGGCGTGGACATTGGATTAGATGCTGAGCGCTGCGGTATGACGACTGATTCGAAGCCATCTAAATGCGGATAGACGTCCTCAGGACGAGAGCGCTATCTGGCCTACCTCGCAGAGAGGATCCGTTGTCTCCCACTTATGGATGGCATGGCCCTGCGCCTCTGTCTGGGATAGCTTTCTTCCATGCCCTCGGATTTGAGCTTACCTCCGGAGAGGTCGGCTACTTCTGGAGCTTGCGCAGGACCAGCGACAAATCACAGGTACGCGCTTCATCACTCATGCGGAAAGCACTCTCGTTTTGCTTGACGCGAAGATCGCTTCAAATCTTCACCGCCGGTGAGTATTCGTGATTCCTACAGCAGCTATTTTCCCTGTAACGGTAGCGCCGTCCTCCGTCTTTTCGCCTTCCTCAACAAAGGCAATCAGCTCTTGCTTAGAAAAGGGTCTGACGTGGCACGCCCGCACGCGCCGGAGCCTCCCTCCACCGTTGGTTGATCGATTGCCCAGAATCCGTGCGGCTTCATTGAGTTCCGCCAGGCGCCACAGTCACGAGGGCACGAATGTCCTTCCGCTCCAAGTAGGCCTTACAAAAGTGAATGGTGAAAGTTCGATATTGTTGATTGCTGAATAGGAGCGAAACGGGGAGAAATGCAGTGAAAGGCGCATCGCGATATCGGCCGTACTGGAAAGCGACCAGGTCGCGCGACCAGGAGCATGGCTACCGCAGCGGTGATGGTGCCGAGCGCCCATTGATATGTGAATCAAGGAACCGAACATGAAACATGCCGTTACTAAATCCATTCTCGCTGCGGGCGCTATCTGGCTAACATTGACTGGCTCGTCAATGGCGGACGTTACTCTAAACGTCAGTTATGCCGGCGAAGCCTCGTCGCATTTCGACAGGGATTATTATGTGAAGAAGCATCTGCCTCTGGTGCAGGAATCGTGGGGTAAATATGGCTTGGAAGCTTGCAGTGCCTTCTTTCCAAGTGACGACAAGGTCGGCGTGGTCGCCGTTGCTGTCTGCAAGTTCACGGACAGGCAGGCTCTCGACAATGCCTTCAATTCCAAGGCGACAGGGGCAGTACTCGATGATGTCAAAAACTTCACCGATATTCCGCCGAACCGCACTATCGCCACGCCCTTCTAAGGCATAGTAGGACGAAATCCAGTGTCGTGGTACGCGTTGGACGCTTTAGTACCCCGTCGTCTCATTGCGAAACGCGGCATTCTTTATCCACATTAGCCCGATCAAAAAATTTACTCGGAGTGGCGGTGTATGAGCATCACCAGGTCTCTCGCAAATTTCCCTCAGATCCCCACCTTACGTCTCAGGATCGACCCTTTGTTAGGCGGCGATGTCAGTGCGTTTCGGCGAATGACTGACGATCCTTTCATTACCGATGTTGTCGATTTCCTTCCCACCCCGTTCACCGAGCTCGACGCTTTGAAACTGCTTGGCAGCCAGGACGAGAACAACCGCTTCCTTGGCGTCTGGCTCGGTAAGGAACTGGTCGGAACCGTCGGGATCCACCTGCACGGGGAAGATCGACTGGAGATTGGTTACTGGTTTGGCACCCGGTACCAGGGACGAGGGTATGCCTATGAGGCGACCGGAGCAGTGATAGCTGAGTTGAGGCAATCATATCCCGAGCTGGAAATTAATGCTGAATGCAGGTTGGAAAATGCAGCCTCCTGGAAACTCCTGCAAAAGCTAGGTTTTCGACCAACCGGCGAACGCGGGCATCGTCAAGGACGGGAGCTATTGGTGATACCCCGCGCTTTGCCCAAGTAAAATGACATCAGGTCGCCACTTTTTCCGCCACGCGAAAACCAAGGCCCCGCCACAGTCGTCTTTTTTGATGTAACGGGACTTTTCAGAATGAATGGAGGCATGGCAGTCGCGAATTTGGCGTGGACTGTTGAATTGTTGCGACATGTCGAGCGCGCAACGATCTCGTATCTTTAGGAGTCGTAAATGCAGATAATTTCAAGGGAGCACGACACTCTAATTGCTGGCAGTGAAGTGTGGATGGTCAAACCCGAAAACATTGATGACATTTTACGAATTTGTATCACCTCGCCCCGTTATCCTGTCAACGGAAAGCGTTGCGGCACTGTTATCGCAACCGATGCAGAGCTCAGCGCCGGATCGCTGATCAGCACTATTCACAGCTGTGCAGTGAACCTCGACCTTCCCCTCCTTTTTGCTGTTAGCATAGGCTATCCGCTGGACGTAGTTCCCTCGTTTGCATTGAGACGAAACAGAGATCTTACGCCGACGGCGTGGCCCGCCTTTGCATTGGCGACCCCGTCCTTTACCGGTATCGCCGAGACCTTCGCTACCGGTGAAGGGAAGGCATTCCTTGCCTTTATCGATGAGGAGCTCATCCCGGCGCTCGCCGACCACTTTCCCATCGATCCAGATGACATCACCTTAACTGGCCAATCATTCGGCGGCCTGTTTGTACTTAGTGCCCTTTTTCAACGTCCAAACAGATTTCGTCGCTATCTTGCCGTTAGCCCGTCCTTATGGTGGGATGAAGGAGCCGTGCTGCGAATGGCCCAGGAAGCCACGTCTATCTCGCCGGCGCCATCCGCGAAGGTCTATATGTGCATCGGGGAGCTTGAAAACAAAGCGCGGTTCGGAGCGCAATTCGCTCCCGTCAAAAGTCAGCTTCCCTCCGCAATGCAAAATGCCGACATGATGGGTGACATGTTCGTTATGCAGCACCTTCTCCAACCCTGGGTTGGAGAACAATTTTCGACCGAAGCTCACGTCTACCCAGAAGAAAGTCACGAGTCGATCATGGGCGCTGCGCTCAGTCGGGGCTTACGGCGACTTTATGGAAATATCTAGGGCTGGCCTACGTGGCAAACAAAGCGCATGGGCGCTCTCGTGAGCCCAGGCCTCCCTCTTAAAATCCTGTTTTGTGAGCCCCCCTTTGGGCCGAATAATAGCAACTTGGAACATACTGAGATGATCGCACAAGATACGGCAAAGGAGCTTGCGTCTTACCGCAAGACCATCGACAACCTTGATTCCGCAGTCCTCCACATCCTGGCCGAACGCTTTCGCTGTACAGAGCAAGTTGGCCACTTGAAAGCCGAAAAAGCGATGCCGGCTACAGACAGTGAGCGGGAGCGGCATCAGATGGATCGGCTAAAGAACATCGCCGATGATCTCGGCCTTAGCCACCATTTTGTCGAAAGCCTGATGAAATTAATCGTGGGTACTGTGGTGGAACGCCACAAGGAGATTGCGGCGGAAATTAAAGTTCCCTTCGGGTTGGCTGAGCCCCGGGGCTGAGCGGACTCGAGCGGCCACGATGAGACTGGCAAACAGCTGTTGTCCTAGGTATCGAATGGACGCTGCTTTACAACGTTGCGACTCAACAGGCTCTGTGCGCACTGGTTAGCGAAAGGCCGCCATCAGCCCCGCTTACCACCCCCAGTTAGTGAAGCCGATTGGAACGTTCTCACCACGTGGCGCTGGCAATCTGCAACGGCCTAGATGGCAAGGGCGTTACTGTGACGACGCTGTGGGATGCTGGATTGGGTCGTGCGCAGTTCCACCTTCGTCAATCATAATCGCATCAATCAAAACGCTAAAAATGATACCACTTCGGCGCGCGAAAAGGGGCTGATCCCCAACCCACCCAAGGGCGCCGATTAAGGCAAATAAATCCTCACTGTCCAGGTCGAGGCGAGCAGCTTTAGCCACCTGTGCACGCTCCAAAAGCCGTCCGCCGGCCTTCCGTAGCTCCACACAGGAGGTGTGCAGCGCTGATTGTTGGTCAGCGAGCGATGACGCCAACATGGTCACGATGCCGCTATAGACCTGCACAAAAGCCACCGCCTGACGGAGCCAACTCACGAGCGCATGCGATGGCGAACTGGAAGCTTCGAGCCTCGCAGCATCTTGTGTCAGCACATGCAATCTCTCTCTCAGGAGGGCATCGAGAAGCGCTTCTCGTGTCGGAAAGTGACGCAATAGGGTAGCCCAACCGATGCTAGCCTTACGTGCTATGTCACGCAGTGACGCATCAACGCCTTGTTCTGCGACAACCTCGTGGGCGACAAGAAGTAACTGCTCATAGTTATGTCGAGCGTCAGCGCGCATCATCTCTCCTTGACAAACGAGCCACCGGCCCATTTAAATGAGCCGGTGGCTCGTTTATATATGCGCTGCGACTATTAACACAAGGAGATGACCCTTTGCGCTACAAATTGTTTGGAAAAAGCGGGCTTCGTGTTTCAGAACTCGTCCTTGGGACAGCAAATTTCGGCGTGGCTTGGGGTGGCCATGGCGCCGATCCGGCCGAGTCCCGTCGAATCCTTGACGCTTACGCGAACGCAGGCGGCAACTTCATCGACTGTGCCAACGGCTATCAGGAAGGACAGTCGGAAGAGATTCTTGGCGATCTCCTGAGTGGACGGCGTGAGGACTTCGTTCTATCAACAAAGTTTGCCGTAAAGACTGACGGGCGGTCCGGCATCCTTGCAACCGGTAACAGTCGACAAGCTATGCTCACGTCGGTTGAAAGCAGTCTCAGGCGCTTGAAGACGGATCGGATCGACCTCTTATGGTGTCACGTTTCTGACGGAGTAACACCGCTTGAGGAACTCGTTCGCGGTTTCGATGATCTCGCGCGGGCCGGAAAAATTATTTACGCGGGTCTTTCAAATTTTCCAGCATGGCGAGTTGCACGGGCTGCGACGATTGCTGAGCTGCGTGGTTCGGTTCCGATCGCTGGCATTCAAGTGGAACACAGCCTTGTCCAACGCGTAACGGAGCAGGATCTCATACCTGCTGCCCAAGCATTGGGAATGGGCGTTGTTGCTTACTCACCTCTTGGTGGGGGACTCCTTACCGGCAAGTACCGCGGATCCAATGACACCGCCAGACGTGATGAGGCCTGGGCGGGCGCTGGGTTTCAACCAGAAAACAGTCTGCAGCGCACTGCGATTCTTGACACACTCTTTGAGGTTTCGCAGGAGGCTGGCGTTGAACCAGGGGAGATTGCACTTGCTTGGGTGGCCGCCAGAGGATCAATTCCGATCATCGGCCCCCGAACACTAAGCCAACTTTCGAGTAATCTGAGCGCCGCACGGATCAATCTGTCAGCTGAGCAGCTTGCCGTGCTTGACAAAGTCAGTAACATACCGCGTCCTTATCCCTACACGGTCCTCGACGACCCTCGTATCCGGGATCTTATCACTGGCGGAAAGTTCGACCAGATCGACTCCCCTCACGCTCCGGTGGCCTAAACACGGCGTCTAACGCATCATCGGCCGGGTCAACCGGCCGTTGACTATAGCATGGTCGTATTCGTGGTCGGTACGCTGCGATCAATCAGCGGGCAAAGACGCCCCTAGGTTGATACATGTCGTGGTGCTAGCCAGCCGCAACCCGCGATGCTTTCAAGCACTTACAATAGAAAGACTCCGTTGGACTTAATGCGTGCCTCTCTTGGAGGGTTGGCTTCATGCAATTCCGGGAAGCCGAATGTCACTTCAACCCACTGGTCGACTGTTCAAAGCTGAACGGAGAAACTGCATTTTTGTCAGTTGCCGCACAGTTCTGAAATCGAGACATTCCGCTGACATTCAACCAGGAATCTCGGCATGTCTGACGTTGCTCACTCTAATCATACCACCCTAATGACCGGGCCGCTGACTTTTGCAATGGCGCTGGCCACTGGAGCGGCTGTCGCCAACATCTACTATAACCAGCCAATGCTAAACGTCATGGCCGTCGACTTACCACAAGCCGCGCCGCTCATCGTCCCGACAACGCAGCTCTCCTATGCCCTTGGCCTGTTCGCACTCGTTCCCCTCGGCGACGTCATGGATCGACGCAGGCTGATCGTCATTCAGCTCATGGTGCTGACTGTGGCGCTTCTCGCCATGGCCTTTGCCCAAGGCACTGTCATGGTTCTGGCCGCATCGATCTTCGTCGGGTTTACGGCAACCGTAGCGCAGCAGATCATCCCCTTTGCCGCACAGCTTGCTGCCCCGTCGCGCCGCGGCGCGACCGTGGGAATGCTGATGTCCGGGCTGCTCGGCGGCGTGCTTCTCAGCCGCACCATCGCCGGCGTCGTCGCCACCGAATTCGGATGGCGCGCCATGTACATGATCGCTGCGCCGATTGCGCTTGCCACCGCCGCGGCCATGTGGGCGTGCCTCCCCAGCATGCCGCCGGCTGCCAGGCTGCGTTACGCGGAAATCTTCCCATCGATGGTAGTCCTGTGGAGGACGTTTCCGCAATTGCGCCGTGCGACCTTTACCCAGGCTCTGCTTTTTGCCGGCTTTGCCGCATTCTGGGCGGTCCTGCCATTCTACCTCGCCGAGCCGCGCTTCGGTCTAGGTGCGGAAGTGGCCGGCCTGTTCGGCGTCGTCGCAGCCGTCGGTCTCGTCGCCGCCCCGATTGCCGGCCGCATCGCCGATGCGCGCGGTCCTCATCTCGTCATCAAGCTCGGTGCGATCGTGGCGATGTTCTCATGGGTCCTGTTTGCCGCATCTCCGACGCTCGCAGCACTGATGATCGGCGTCGCCCTCCTGGATTTCGGGATGCACAGCGCGCTCGTTTCCAATCAGACAATCATCTATTCGCTCCGTCCCGAGGCGCGTGCCCGGCTGAACACGATCTTCATGGGATCAATGTTCCTCGGCAGCGCAATCGGCTCCGCAGTCGCCTCTGCGGCATGGCAATTGGCAGGATGGGAGGCTGTTGCTTGCGTCGCAGGCCTTGCGAGCGCGACCGCCGTCTTCCTACAGGTTCTGCCGAACAAGAGCCAGGCCTGACCTAGAACCGCTCATCGCAAAACGCCTCGACACAAGGATCCCGCATGCCCCAATTCTCGTCCCGTTTCGTGCGCAAGCCCATGCTAGCAGTTGTCGCAACGCTTGCGATCGGTACTATTGCTTTGCCGCAGGTAATAGAACCAGTGCTTGCCGCAGCACCGATGCAGAAGGTCCAGTCCGGCTATCTGCACGTCATGGTCGGCAAGTTTGAAGTGACGGCACTCAGCGACGGCACTCTCGATTTGCCGGTCGAAACGCTGCTCGCAGAACCGGAGAATGCGACCAAGGCGGCACTAACTCGTGCCTACCTTAGTTCGCCGACGGAAACTTCGGTCAATGCGTTCCTTGTCAACACTGGCCAAAAGTTGATTTTGATAGACACTGGCGCTGGCAAGCTACTAGGTCCAGATCTCGGTAAATTGGCCGACAACGTAAAAGCCGCGGGATACAGCTTGGACCAGATTGACGATGTCGTTATAACCCATCTCCATCTCGACCATGTGGGTGGTTTGATGCGAGACGGCAAGCAAGTTTTCCCCAAAGCTGTGATCCATGGCGACAAGGCGGACACTGACTACTGGCTATCCGAAGATGCGCGAAGGAAGGATGGTGACCAATCCAACTTCTTCGCGGGCGCAGTTGCCTCGCTCAGAGCATATGTCCAGTCTGGTCAGTTGAAACCCTTTACAGGCGATACCGAAATAGCGCCAGGTCTGACAGCCATTTCTGCCCATGGACATACCCCGGGTCACGTAATTTATGAAGTCGAAAGCGATGGCAAGCGAATGTTTGTCATCGGCGATTTGATCCACGTCGCAGCTGTCCAGTTCGATGAACCTGGCGTGACGATAGGCTTCGACAGCGACCAGAGCGAGGCAAGAACCACACGTCATGCGGTCTTCGCAAAGATCGCGAAAGAGGGGGACCTCGTCGGCGCTTCACATCTGTCTTTTCCTGGCGTAGGCCACATTCGGCCTCACGGGGAAGCATACGAGTGGATTCCGCTGAACTACTCTCTTGGACTGTCACACCAAACTCGAGGCCAATAGTCTCAAGTGCAACCAATGAGCGCCGGTCCAGTTTCTGGACCCGCTCTCGCAGGCACGAAAGAAGATGTGAAGGTCGTTGACCAAGGTCAAGCGCAGATGGGTATGGTAGTGAGGATCAATCCACAAGGTATTTATACGTCACTCTCAGGGCAAGGTTTCATCCTCTGACGCAACCTAATAATCGTTGCGCCACTCAGGGGAAGAATGGCAGCGTCCTTCGCTGTCGTCCGTCCTGACCTATCGTCTACGTAGGTGCCTAAAAGCTACTTAGCTTTGCTTTCAAACGTCAGGCAGGGCATCATACGCACAGACCTGACTGGACGTTCTATTCTGACTATCGGGGAGAGGTCAGGCGGCGACGCCTGACCTGTTAAATCGTGCAGAGGTGTCAGTCTCCTCGGCCTGCCGCTTTCAAAATGAGCTCGGCGACCTCATCCGGGTGCGAGATCAGTGAAAGATGGCTAGCCTTCAACTCGATGGTCTCTGCGCCCATTCGTTTGGCGAGAAACCGTTCCAAATCCGGATTTATTGTGCGGTCCTCGCTCGAGACCGCATAATAGCTAGGCTTGTGGCGCCATGCGGCTTCCGTGACCTTGCCTGCGAGGAGTGCTTTCTGGAAGGGGTACTGCGTTGCGTAAAGCACTTCTGCGCGGGCTCTTGGAATGTCGCCGGCAAAATCCTGCAGGAACGCCTCTTTGCCAAGCCTACCTTCCTCCCCATCGAATATGATGCCGGCAGAGGCGGGGGGAGTAGGAAAGGTCTTGGCCAATGCGCCAAAATCCTCGTTGGTGTCGGGTGCGCGAGCGGCGATATACACAAGAGCTGACACGTTAGGATGAATGCCGGCCTGAGTTACGATCATTCCGCCGAATGAGTGCCCTACCAATACGGTCGGGCCATCCTGCCGCGCAAGCACGCGCTCCGCAGCAGCAACCGACTCGGAGAGGGTAGTCAGAGGGTTCTGAACCGATGTCACATTGAGACCCTTGGGCTGCAGCCTCGATATGACTTCGCTCCAGCAGGAGCCATCGGCGAATAACCCATGGACAAAGACGATATTGCTGGCTTTCGGCGGGCGGGCAACTGACGGTGCGGCCATGCCCTTCACTGAAACGAGGGATGCTGCCGCGCCGGCAAGCAATGAGGTTGAAAATGTGCGCCTGTTGATGATCATGTCTAGCTCCTTACGTCATAAAGCATATGCTTTAGATGACTCTTTCGGCGCCACTTCCTCAATCTTACATCTTCACGGTTATGTGATTAGCGGCAAAACCAAGTTATTTCCGGGATGCCACGTAATAAAAAGGTTCATCTAAACGAAGTTACGGATGTATGGACACACGGGAAGACAGATGGGCGAAAGCTATGCGAGCCGAACGAATAGGAGATGGTGCTGCTTATGAAGCCTTTCTTCGGGAGTTGGCGTCTTCGGTACGGAGTATCGTTGAAATGCATTTGCGGCGCATGCATCTCAGTTTTGCAGAGGCAGAAGACATCGTGCAGGAGGTGCTCATTGCCGTTCATTCACGTCGTCATCAATGGGATGCGCAAAGAGCTCTACGACCCTGGCTGAATGCAATAACACGCTACAAGATCATTGACGCAAGCCGGCGCCTGGGCCGGGACGCACGCGCGCGCATCAATTTGACCGAGGAGGAATGGGCTGGAATGTTTTCTACCGAGGGGTTCTCTCCCGAACGCAATCCGGCAGATGTCGAAAAACTGATTTCTGTCTTGCCGCGTAGCGAACAGGCTGCTGTCCGCGCGATTGGCCTCGAAGGTGCCTCCACGGAAGAGGCGGCAGCGCGCCTTGGGACAAGCGCAGGAGCAGTGCGGGTCGCGTTTCATCGCTCCTTGAAGAAACTAATGGCTGCCGCACAGAGAAAAGGCCTCGACCATGAATGACGATCAAAGGTTGAGAGTCAGGGCAACGAACGGTCTCATTAAGGGATTGGCAACGCAAGCGGGAAAAGCGTCGTCAGGTGCGCCCAGTCTATTCATAGTCCTTTCCGTCGCGCTGGTCTTTTCGATCTTGGGAGCGACCGGCGTGGTTGTGACAATCGCCGGAGAGCGCTCCGACCTCGTGCAGATACTGCCAACCTGGACTTTCCAGTTTAAAGTCATCGGCATGGTCCTCATCGCAGCCGGCGCGTTTCAGCTAGCCATGACCGCAGTGCGGCCGGGCCGGGCGCTTCGCGCACTGCTACGTCTCACCCCGGGTCTGGTATTCCTGCTTGTTGGCGCCCTGTTTGATCGAAGCGGCTTTCCATTACTGGGGCCTCGGACCTATTCGGTGCCAAACTGTGCGGGTACCATCATCATGGCATCCATTCCGGCGCTCGGCGCCATTCTCGCTGCAATGCGAGCCGGAACGCCCACACGGCTTGGCCGGGCAGGCGCTGTTGCAGGTTTGCTCGCAGGTTCCATCGGTGGTCTAGCCTATACCATCGCCTGCCTCAACGATGGCGCTGCGTTCGTCGCATTATGGTATTCAATGGCTATCACATTCGTGACGGCAGTTGGAGCGTGGATTGGCCCCAGAGTTTTAAGGTGGTAGTCGGTCAATGCTAACTAGGGTGCCATGCCCCATACCCGCGGGGGACCGGCGCGCTAACAGGCTGAGGAGATCGCATAAATTGGCTACGATGTCATCGTTCGTACCAGGTCATTTCCATTGATAGGCATCGGTCCGATGCAGCATGATAGGAAAAACGACGGCGATGCCTCTAAACGACAGAGTAAGAAATGAACGATTCTCAACGCAGCGCGACCGTCCCTCCACGGACAATTCAGGCTCCGCGATCCGTTAGCGCCGAGGCGCAAGCGGCACTGTCGCGCCTTGTCGACGTGGACGGTAGCCCTATCAATGCGCGGTATGAAATGCCATCTCCGGAGGATTTGGCGGGCTGGATGACGATGAGAGCCGCAGCAGATGCGCATTACGCCGCGGCAGTTAGAGGGCTGGCCGGGAGCCTGCAGTCCACTGCTGAGACGATCACTGTTGAACAGGCAACAATCCATGTCGCGACGCCACACAAGGCATTCGATGCGCGTGGCGCACTGATCGACCTGCACGGTGGCGCATTAGTGTTTGGCGGTGGAGAGGCCTGTCGCGAGAGTGCCCGCCGCCAGTCCCACCAGCACGCCGTTCGATGCTATGGCGTCGATTACCGAATGCCGCCTGAGCATCCATATCCAGCCGCGCTCGATGACTGCTTGGCTACGTATCGCCATGTCTTGAACAGACACGCTTCCGATAGAGTTGTCATCCTGGGCAGATCGGCAGGCGGCAATCTCGCGGCTGCCATGCTGCTGCGGGCGAGGGACGAAGGCTTGCCGATGCCCGGGAGATTGGTTTTGCTGTCGCCCCAGGTTGACCTCACCGAGTCCGGCGACAGTTTCCAGACAAACCAGATGATCGACCTCGTACTGCCTCGCCCGCTCAGATCCAACAGTTTGCTCTACGCTGGTGGAGCTGATCTTTCCAATCCTTATCTATCGCCGCTTTTCGGGGACCTGCGAGGCTTTCCGCCAACATTTCTACAGACCGGTACACGTGACCTGTTCTTATCGAACACGGTTAGGATGCATAGGGCGTTGCGAAAAGCCGGCGTGGAAACAGAATTGCATGTCTTCGAAGCTATGCCTCATGGTGGCTTTATGGGTGGGACGCCGGAAGACCAAGAACTCGAAGCGGAGATTCACCGGTTCGTCATGGCAAGCTGGAACTGACACGGAGAGCCTAGACAGGTTTCGTTAGCGCCCCTGTTCTGCTACAGCCCTGGCCACATTCCTCCGTCAAGTCGGAGGTTTGCCCCTGTGATGTAGCCGGCACGCGGGCTCGAGAGGAACGCGATTGCATCCGCAATCTCCTCGAGGGTTCCGACCCTTCCAAGGGGCACCTGAGCAAACATAGGCAGGATCTCCCTCTCTATGTCGTTCCAGGGAGCGTCGAATGACATCCCTTTTTCAGAGGCTCTCTTACGGAAGGCAGTGTCGAGGCTGACGCTGTGAATCGTTCCAGGGGAGACAGTGTTCGCAGTGACTCCGTATGCGGCAACGTCCTTCGCCAGGGACGCCGTCATCGCGATCATTGCTGCCTTGGCCGCAGAGTAGTCCGGCCGGTTTGCGGGCGGCATCAGGGCCGCGAGACTCGAGATATTTATGATCCGACCCCACCTCGACTCTTTCATCGCCGGCAGAACGAGCGAGGTAATCCTCATGGATGCAAGCACGTTCCTGTCATAGACAGTTGCCCACGTGTTGGAGGTCGTTGACGACCAATCTTCTGCCGGCGCGGAGCCGCCGGCATTATTGACCAGGATATCGATGGGCCCTGCTGCAGCCTCGCAATCCCGCACAAGGCCATCGACCTGGTCCTGGACCGTAAGGTCGCCGAGGACAGCGAAAGCCCGCCCCCCAGACGAGACGATGTCGTGGGCAACTTCTTCTGTTTTCGACCGGTCGCGACCGTGGATAAGGACGGTCGCCCCCTCCTTTGCAAGGCCTCTGGCGACACCTTCGCCAATCCCCTTGCTGCTTCCCGTCACGAGCGCGACCTTGTTGCCGAGTTGTAAATCCATGATATTTGATCCGTGTTATCCGTATCCGGCAGTTATGAGGTTCGTCGATGAAGCAGGCAATTACGCACCTTAAAGTACCTGTCGAGGACAGGGCGACCTGCCTCGGAGCCGATGGGTCTGTCGCCCATGTGAGCAGGGTGCTGCGGACGATCGCAGGACGTTGGAAACTGCCGATACTTTTCAGATTGTTCGCCGCGCCTTCGCTGCGCGCATCACAGTTCATGCGAGACATACCTGAAATATCACAGAAGATGCTAACGCAGCATCTCAGAGAACTGGAAAGTGACGGCCTCATAAGCCGACACGACTTTAAGGAGCAGCCTCCTCGCGTCGAATACTCGTTGAGTTTAGCGGGCCGCGCGCTTATGCCGGTTCTGATGGCAGTCAGGGAATTCTCTCGAGACTTTCCTGACGATATGACTGTCAGCAACTGATCTAGATGCCGCATTGTCGGCGGAGCATTCAGAACATAGCACTTGCATTGTGGACCAAATGGTTCCATATTGTCGCCATGGTAAAGCGCACTCAGACATCCGCGTCCGTTGGCCGCCCTCGCGAATTTGAACTCGATGAAGCAGTTCGAAAGGCGATGGGCGTATTCTGGGACCGTGGGTATCACGATGCATCTCTCCCCGACCTGCTCGAAGGCATGGATCTGTCCAGAGGCAGTTTCTATAAAGCGTTCGTAGACAAGCGGGGCGTGTATCTGCGTGCTCTTGACGCCTACATCGAGGATGCCATCCGCACGGTGGGTGAAACGCTGCACTCCAACCCTTCGCCGAAGGCCGCAATTCGTCAGGCACTTTCGCAGCAGGTAGACTCTTCCTCCGGTAAGGAAGGGTTGCGTGGGTGTTTTGTTGTGTTGGCAGCTGTCGAGATGCTTCCGGGCGACGAAGAGGTCTCGTCGCGGATTTCTCGCCTGTTTCGGCGGCTGCAAGACCTCTATGCAGCCACGATCATCAGGGCTCAAGCTGTGGGCGAAATTGATCCCAGGCTGGATGAACGGACACTCGCCCGGTTCCTTGTCTCTCAGATCCAAGGCATGAGGGTCCTGGGTAAGGCAGGAGCGGATCGCGAGCAGACGAGGGCTGTGATTGATCTGGCACTAAAGGTTCTCGATTAACTTCAATTTGGAACCAATAGGTTCCAAACAATTAGATTTCGCAATCTCTCGTCCGGTTCTCCGGTCGAGGTGGAGACGTATATGAGTCATAGTAAGCACCCCAATGACAAACTTGATCCCCGTCGATGGATCGCACTCGTCATCCTGTTGGCCGGGGCGTTCTTGCCACCGCTCGATTTCTTCATCGTCAACGTGGCACTGCCCTCGATCCGGGACGACTTCCATGCTTCTGCATCGACAATGCAGCTGATTATCTCTGGCTATGCCACTACTTATGCGGCCATGCTGATTACTGGTGGGAGACTTGGAGACCTCTACGGTCGCCGAACTGTCTTTCTGTCCGGAATGGTAGCGTTTGCTGCCGCATCAGCCTTGTGCGGGTTTGCGTGGTCTCCATTGGCACTGGTCGTCGGCCGCATCCTTCAAGGGTTCGCAGCGGCAGTCATGGCACCGCAAGCCTTGGCGTCCATCAATGCAATTTTCCCGGACCACGAAAAGTCAAAGGCACTCAGCTTTTACGCACTGACCTTTGGATTGGCATCGATGGCTGGCCTGTTTCTGGGTGGGGCACTGATCGCACTGAACATCCTCGGTCTCGGATGGAGAGCGATCTTCCTCATCAACCTACCGGTGATCGCGATAGCCGCACCCTCGGCTTTCTTCGTTCTGCGGGAAACTCGATCGGAGAAACCAACCAAACTGGACGGGGGCGGGGCATTGCTGATCGCGCTTGCACTTTTTGCACTGATTGCGCCGCTAATTGAGGGGCGGGAGCAGGGGTGGCCGATCTGGTTACTCTTGATGCTTGCCACTTCCCCGCTTCTTTTTCTCCTATTCTGGCGACATGAGTGGAGCCTGGAGGCGGCGGGTGGAGATCCCATCCTTGCACCGAGCCTGCTTCAGAACCGGGGATTGATGCGTGGACTGCTGGCTGCAGTATTCTTTTACGCCCTTGCGGCTTTCTGGCTGATGTTCTCGGTTTATCAGCAGGGCGGCCTTGGCCGGACGCCTTTCGAGGCGGGGCTGGCGATCTTTCCAGCGGCAATTGGCTTCGTTCTTGGTCCTTTCGCCAGCCAGCGCGTTCTCAGCGTCTTCGGAAGATTCTCAGCCGGCGTCGGCATGGGTCTGCAAGCCGCAGGGCTATTCACAACGGCTGCCTTGATTTCGAATGACGTTCCGCAGTTCCTTTTTCCTGCGCTCTTTCTTATCGGTGCGGGACAGGGGATTGCACTTCCAAACCTTGTAAAGAGCATCGTGCAACGGGTCGACAAAACACAGTCAGGTTTGGCGTCTGGTCTCGTCAATTCAATGTCTCAGATTGGCGGTGCATTGGCAGCAGCAATCGTCGGCGGGTTGTTCTTCTCAATATTGGGATCTGACACCGACGCTCATTCCATCGGCCAAGCATACAGCGTTGCAGCAATCGCGATTGCACTCTGCCTTCTGGTCGCCGGATGGCTCTCCGTCAGCCTAGCCTCGAACGAGGCGAGCTCCGCTAGTGGACCTGGAAATCGGCAGGTCCTGTGAAGGCGTAACCATCCACACCGTCGTCCCCCATGTCACCAAAAACATCTCTTTGCCAAGCGAAATGAGATGAGATCAGGAGTACACCAGATGAATAACATTCGCATTCTTCCTCTCGCCGGCAAGCGCGCGCTTGTCACCGGTGCAGCACGCGGTATCGGTGCGGCCATCGCGCTAAAGCTGGCCGAGGACGGTGCCGACGTCGCGATCACCTATGAGAAGTCGGCAGAAAAAGCCGGAGCAGTTACCGCCGAGATGCGGGCAATGGGCCGCAAAGCTATCGCTATTCAGTCGGATGCCGCTGGCGCGGAAGCCGCGACAGCTGCCGTCGAAATGACTGTCGCTGAGCTCGGCGGCATTGACATTCTCGTCAATAACGCTGGCGTTCTATTCGCGGGAGATTTCGCTACACAGCCACTGGATGAGATTGATCTGCAGCTGAACGTCAACGTACGCGGCGTCTTTCTAATTACTCAGGCGGCGTTGAAACACATTCCAAATGGCGGCCGCATCATTAGTACCGGCAGCAATGCGGGCCTGGCTGTCCCGTTTGCAGGGATCTCGGTCTATGCAGCGACCAAATCCGCGCTGGAAAGCTTCACCCGCGGTCTCGCGCGTGAATTGGGTCCGCGTGAGATCACCGTCAACCTGGTCCGACCGGGTCCGATCGACACTGAGATGAACCCTGCCGACGGTGCTCTCGCACCTGCCATCTTGCCAAAACTGTCGATTCCCCGGTACGGAAAAACCAGAGAGGTTGCTGAGGCCGTCGCTTTTCTCGCTGGGCCCGGTGCAGCCTATATCACCGGCTCGGGCATTCTTGTCGACGGCGGAATAAGCGCTTGATTATTGGCACAAGGTGGCGAACCACACGCCTCGTACACCACGTTCTTGTTCAATCGCGCTGTAAAAATGGTAGGTAATCATGGAATATACACACCTCGGAAATACGGGCCTTGAGGTCTCCCGCCTCTGCCTTGGATGCATGAGTTATGGGGAACCCGATCGCGGCGGTCATCCATGGACGCTACCGGAAGAGCAAAGTCGCCCCTTCATTCGCAGAGCGATCGAACTGGGGATCAACTTCTTCGATACCGCCAATGTATACTCGGATGGAACGAGCGAAGAAATCCTCGGACGCGCTATCAGGGACTACTCAAGAAGAGACGACGTGGTCATCGCCACAAAGGTCAACGGCCGAATGAATCCTGGACCGAATGGTGCTGGCCTATCCCGCAAAGCTATTCTTTCGCAGATCGATGCCAGCCTGAGGCGATTGGGGACCGACTACGTCGATCTCTATCAGATCCACCGGTTCGACCATCACACGCCGATTGAGGAAACGCTGGGAACTTTGCATGACGTCGTCAAGGCGGGCAAAGCCCGCTACATCGGTGCGTCTTCGATGTATGCGTGGCAGTTCGCGAAAATGCTGGCTGTCTCGCAGGCTAACGGATGGACACGGTTCGTATCCATGCAGAACCACGTGAACCTGCTCTACCGTGAGGAGGAGAGGGAAATGCTTCCGCTCTGTACAGCGGATGGTATTGGCGTCATCCCGTGGAGCCCACTTGCACGTGGCCGTCTAACCCGCGACTGGAATGCGCAAAGTGATCGCTCGGATACCGACGAGATCGGCAAAGGCCTTTACACCCGAACCACCGAGGACGCCGACAGACGCGTGGTCGAGGCAGTTGCAAAGATTGCACAGGATAGAGCTGTTCCCAGAGCGCAGATCGCATTGGCATGGGTTCTGTCGAAATCTGAAATCACGGCGCCCATTATCGGCGCAACCAAGTTGCAACATCTGGATGACGCCGTCGCTGCACTTGCCGTCAAGCTCACCGCGGCTGAAATCGGTAACCTGGAAAGTAACTACATTCCCCACCCGGTCGCCGGCTTTTCGTGACGGAACCGGGCTGGCCGCGACCTTTGTGTGCCTCCATGCCACCCGGGCATGGGTGTATGGCCCGGTCGGCCTGATGCTGCTCAAGCGACGAACTGTCACTTAGAACCTGAAACCTTTGAAGAAAGAAAAACGCTCGTGAAAACAATTGGCATACTTGGCGGAATGTCCGCGGCCTCGACCCAGATTTATTATCGTGAACTCTGCAGGCTTACGCGGGAAAGGCTAGGCGGACTTCATTCGCCGGAGCTTCTCATACGATCTGTCGACTTCGACGAAATCGAAAAGCTACAGGCATCTTCCGATTGGGACGCGGCGGCAGATATCCTGAATGAAAGAGCCATTGCTCTGGAGCGCGGGGGTGCTGACCTCCTCATCCTGGCGACGAATACAATGCACAAGGTGGCGGAAAAAATCGTGGGCGGTGTGTCGATCCCGTTCGTACATATCGCGGACGCAACGGCGACAGCTATCCTCGACGGCGGTTTTCGCAGACCGGGCCTGATGGCGACCGCCTTCACGATGGAACAGAACTTTTACAGCGCGCGCCTGATAGCGCGGGGCCTCTCCCCGATCATTCCTGAAGCCGACGATCGAGCGGAAACGCATCGTATCATCTATGAGGAGCTTTGCCGTGACGTTGTCACCGAAAATAGTCGCTCGACGTTTGAATCGATTGCGCAGCGACTGATCGATAAAGGGTGCGACTGCCTGATCCTTGGTTGTACGGAAGTGGGCATGCTGCTGAACCAAGACAATGTGAGTGTGCCGGTTTTCGATAGCACCCTGGTTCACTGCAAGGCTGCGCTCGATGCGGCTCTGGAATGAGATTTACCGCGGTGTGAGCCAATCCTTCGGGCACAGAAGTTGACGAGCTGAGAGTTAGATCATCACACCTGTTCTCCGAGGTGAAGCTGGACCCACTTGACCTCCTCCGACGCCGTGCGCCCGAAATGCCGTCTGAAATCGCGACTGAACTGCGCCGGGCTGACATAGCCGACGGATCCCGCCACTTCTGCGATCGTCCCGCTCTGGCGGGCGATCATAAGTCTCGCCTCATGGAGCCGCATCGCCTTTACATATTGCATCGGACTCGAGCCGGTCAGGTTCTTGAAATGGACGTGATAGGAAGGAACACTCATACCCAAGTCTCTCGCAAGATCCGCGACGGCGATTTCACTGCTGTAGTTCTCCCGCAGCCATGCCACGCTCTCAAGCAGTTTTCCGGACGTCCCTTTTCGCTGAAGGCCCGCGATAACCGCGCTACCTTGCGAGCCAGCCATCACGCGGTAATGCAGTTCACGCAGGATGGAGCTCCCGAGCACGGCGACATCGACCGGGTTGACGAGCACAGTCAGCAGTCGAAGCAGGACGTCTTCGATATCGCGATCCATTCTGCTCGAGAGCAGTCCTCGCGGTTTGGCGTCTGCGGGACCTGCGAGTTCTTCCACCTGCAGAGCAATCTCCGTCGCCATCTGCATATCGAACTCCAGATAGACGGCAAGCAATGGCCGCTGTGGACTTGCCTTTGAAGTCATTCGGAACGGAACCGGTACCGAGACAGCGAGATAATGGTCCTCGTCATAAAGGTAGACGTCGCCTTCGAGGATTCCGTATTTGCTTCCCTGTAATACGAAGACCGCCCCCGGCTTATAGAGAACCGGAACGTCATCGAGCACCGCCTCGGTGCGAAGGATACGGACACAACTGATCGCAGTCTGATTGTAGCCGTGGCGAGGAGCCAGTTGCCCGGCCACGGCGACGAGCCGGTCATGGGCGACGGACTGCTTTTCAGAAATCATAGGATTAGGCAAAACAATTAGAGGATCCGCAATCGAGTTCAGTTGGCGTTGAGATTATCTGTCATCCACGGTTAATCAAGGAGTTTTAGAAATGTCGAGCAAAACGTTTTTTATAACAGGGGCGAATTCGGGCTTCGGATTGGCGATCGCCACTGCCGCAATCGAAGCCGGTCACACCGTCATCGGGACCGTCCGCTCCGAAGCCTCGCGCGAAGCGCTGGCAAAGAGCCTCCCGGAACTGCGCCCGGTCCTTTGCGACGTCACCGATTTCGACCGCATCCCTGACGTCGTCCAGCAAGCGGAGGACGAACACGGGCCAGTCGACGTGCTGATCAACAATGCAGGATACGGTCACGAGGGCGTGCTTGAGGAATCGCCACTTGAAGAGATGCGACGTCAGTTTGACGTGAACGTCTTCGGCGCCGTCGCTGTGGCCAAGGCATTTCTTCCGAGGTTCCGTGAGCGCCGCCGTGGCTTTATCGTGAACGTCACGTCCATGGGCGGTATGATCACCATGCCCGGCATCGCATATTACTGCGGCAGCAAGTTCGCGCTTCAGGGCATTTCCGAGGTCATGCGCTCGGAAATGGCGCCGTTTGGAGTTCAGGTGACAACGCTTTGCCCTGGGTCATTCCGGACGGACTGGGCTGGGCGTTCCATGGTCCGCACCGACAGGTCGATTGCGGATTACGACAGCCTGTTCGATCCGATCCGCGAGGCACGTCAGGCCGTAAGCGGCAAGCAGCTCGGTGATCCTCAAAAACTGGCCGCCGCTGTGCTTACTCTCATCGGGTTGGACAATCCTCCGCCGCAGCTGCTTCTTGGCAGTGATGCCCTTAGCCACGTGACCGCGCGGATCGAGCGTTTGCAGCAGGAACTTGCATCGTGGAAAGCTCTTACGGTCTCCACGGACGGCTAGCAAGAAAAAGAACTTTTGCTATTGACGATCTGCCTACTAGAAGGTAGACAGATTCCATGAGCAATCTTTCGAACACTTCCGACGAAATCCTGGCCTCTGCGCGCAACCTCATCATGAGTGGGGGTTACAACGGGTTCAGCTATGCAGATATCTCGGAAGTGGTCGGCATACGCAAGGCTAGCATCCACCATCACTTTCCCAGCAAGGTCGATCTGGTGCGTGAGCTGGTCAAGCGTTACCGGGAAGACGGTCAGGCGAACGTGGCGGCGCTCGAACAGAATGTTCCAAACGCTCTGGACATCCTCAAGGTTTACGCAAACCATTGGACCAAATGCATCGAGGATGCCAGCAGGCCCTACTGCGTGTGCGCCCTGCTTGCCAGTGAACTGCCATCTCTTCCGCCGGAAGTCGCAACCGAGGTGACGAAATTCTTTCGCTTTATTTCATCGTGGCTGACGACGGTGATGGAGCGTGGAAGCAAAAATGGAGCGCTCAATCTCACGAGCGAACCGCACGTTGAAGCCGAAGCATTTCTGGCGACGGTGTACGGGGCAATGCTCTCGGCGAGAGCCTACGGGAAACCGGAGGTCTTTTCGACGATACTTTCACCTGCTCTCAGCCGCCTTACGCCGAATGTCTCTCACTAATCCTGCGTAGCTAGCCTGCTCAGGCCAATCGCGTCCAATGAAACTACCAACTAGTAGGAAGATAAAAATGAAAAATGTATTCCCCGCTCTGGCCCTCGGGCTGACCAGCATCCTTTCGGTAACAGTCCTTTCGACACCCGCATCTGCCGAAGATAAGAAAGCCGCGCCGATCCATGTCCGCGGCAGCATCGTCGACTACCAGGGTTCAACGCTCAAAGTGAAGACGCGCGAAGGCGAGACAATCGATGTGGCGCTTGCCGACGACTGGAAGGTGGCAGGCGTCGCAGATGCCAAGGTCACCGACATCAAGCCGGGCGATTTCGTGGGAATCGCATCCTTGCCAAAGGCCGACGGGGGCGATGGAGCGCTTGAGGTCGTCATTTTCCCGCCGGCAATGAAAGGCCTTGGCGAAGGCAGCTACGGCTGGGATCTGAAGCCCGACAGCAGCATGACCAATGCGACGGTCGCGGATGCCGTTAAGGGCGTCGATGGCCGGACCGTCACGGTCACCTATCATGGGAAGGAAAAGAAGATCGCCATTCCGGATGGGACGCCTGTCGTGACCATCGCTGGAGCCACCAAGGATGATCTCGTTCCCGGCGCCGTTGTCTTCATCACCGCCGAAAAGGCTGCAACAGGCCCGATCGCCCACCAGGTGGTCGTCGGCAAGAACGGCGTGGTTCCACCCATGTAAGCCACGCCGTCACTGGCCGGAGCAGCCGCCATACTGCTTCGGCCGGTGACTTACAGATCGAGGTTGTTCGATCTGCAGCCGTAAATGCCACAGATGAAAGACGCTGAGATGAGCGCAAACGCTTCCAATGACAATGTTCAATATCCTCGGACGATCTTCATCCGTCGTCACTCCGTTGTAACTCGGCTTACGCACTGGCTGAACGTGCTTTGCCTGAGCTTCCTTCTTTTGAGCGGGCTGCAGATCTTCAATGCCCACCCGGAGCTTTATTGGGGTCATTATGGCGCGAACGGCGACCCGGCCGTCCTGACGATCGGCTCCGACGACGGTGCAGGCACGCCAAGCGGCTTCTTGCGTGTCGCAGGGCTACAGATTCCTACAACTGGCGTTCTCGGTGTTTCCAATGTTGATGGGGAGCCGACTGCGCGCGCTTTCCCGTCTTGGGCAACAATCCCCTCGTTCCAGGATCTCGCGGCTGGACGTCGCTGGCATTTCTTCTTTGCCTGGCTGTTTGTGATCAATGGTATTCTCTATCTTGGCTTCAGCCTTCTGAGCGGACATTTCAGGCGAGACCTGGCGCCGAAGGTGCACGAACTCTCGCCTCGCCATCTCGGCCGCGAGGTTCTCGACCACGCTCGTCTCCGCTTCCCCGAAGGGGAGGAGGCCAGGCATTACAATGCGCTTCAAAAGCTCACCTATCTGGCTGTCATTGTCGTCCTCCTGCCTCTGATGGTTTTGACAGGCCTGACTATGTCGCCGGGCGTCGATGCCGCTCTGCCGTCCCTTGTCGATGTTTTCGGTGGACGCCAGTCCGCGCGCACGATCCATTTCATCACAGCGTCGGCGCTTGTGATCTTCGTTATCGTGCATGTGGCAATGGTGATGCTTTCCGGGACCTGGAACAACATCCGCTCGATGATCACCGGACGCTATGCGATCCAGGAAAAAGGCCCGAAATCATGAGCAAGCTCTTTACTCGACGCCGCTTTTTGATTGGTGGCACTCTTGGTGCTAGCGCCTTGACCCTTTCCGGATGTGACTTGCTGGACCAAAACGCAAACGTTGCCAATGCCCTCCGTTCAGCCGAGCACCTGACGTTGAAGGCACAGAGACTGCTTCAGGGGCGTGATGCCCTGGCGCGTGAGTTTGACGAAAAGGACATTTCTCCCTCTTTCCGTGTCAATGGAACGAGCGCACCCGACAGCGAGGAATATGCGGAATTGCTGGAAGGCAAGTTTGCAAATTGGCGACTGAAGATCGACGGTCTTGTTGATCGGCCTCAGATGTTTTCGCTTGCCGATCTGAAGGCGCTCCCGTCCCGCACCCAGATTACCCGCCATGACTGCGTGGAGGGATGGAGCGCCATCGGCAAATGGACGGGCGTTCCGCTCGGCAGCCTGTTGCGGCTGACCGGGCTGAAGCCAACGGCGCGTTACGTCGTGCTGCATTGTGCCGACGAACTCGAAAAGACGCTCGATGGCAGCGGCTGCTACTACGAGAGCATCGATCTCATTGACGCGGTTCATCCTCAAACCATCCTCGCCTACCAGATGAACGGGCAAGATCTCAGCGTGGGCCACGGCGCTCCGTTGCGTCTCAGGGTCGAGCGGCAGCTGGGGTACAAACAGGCCAAGTACATCATGCGCATCGAACTAGTGGATAGTTTCGCCGGCCTGTGGGGCGGGAACGGCGGCTATTGGGAAGATCGCGGGTACGAATGGTACGCCGGCATCTGAGGCAGTCAAACAGCAAACTACGGGATCACAGCTCATGAGCAGACGCCCAGTTCAAAAAGTAATGGCCATCTCAGCGATCGCTTCTTCGCCACCGGTTGAGATCGGCCAAACCAACTCGATCCTCTCTGATCCCGACGGCCGATGGGTCGCAAAGCGGCAGGGGGAGATCAATGAGGCATTCGAGAAGCTCATTCGCTTGGAGAGCGACCACGGCATTGATTTAGTAATTCCGTCGCACGAGAGCTCACCGACCGTCGAGTTCTCAGAAAAGCCAGCTGCGAAACTCTCCGGCGAGAGCGACCGAATTGGCCGGTATGAGCGGGACGAGAATACCGCATTTGGCAAACAGGTCGGTTTCTTCTGACCGACGCGCTTTAATAAACCTCATCATTCAAGAAAGTGAAAAAGAACAATGTCAAACAATCAGACGTTCATTGCCGCGAGCGGCAACGAGCAATGGCTCAAGCAGTATTACTTTGCACGTGCGGCGTTCTCGGTATTGTGGGTCACGGCTGCCTTGACCATCGGGCAGCAATCATTTGCGATAGCGGCCGCACTGTTGATCGCCTATCCGGCTTGGGATGCCGCCGCGAACGTTGTTGACGCGGCCAGGAGCGGCGGCTTGGCGGTCAACCGCAGCCAGGCGATCAATGTCACTGCAAGCTCAATAATGACAATTGCCGTGATCATCGCTTTGACAATGAGCATGAACTGGGTTCTTGGAGCATTCGGCCTATGGGCGATTTTTTCAGGGCTGTTACAGCTTGGGACCGCCGTGCGGCGCTGGAAAACGAGCGGAGGTCAGTGGGCAATGGTTCTAAGTGGCGGTCAATCGGCATTAGCAGGCGCTGTCTTCATGTATCAAGCGCACACGCCGCAGGAACCTTCGATCTCCACGGTCGCCGGCTACGCGGGCTTCGGAGCATTCTATTTTCTTGTTTCGGCGATTTGGCTGAGCGTAACCCTATCGCGTCGTCGTGTGCACGAAGCAAAACTCTGAGGTCCGAGCCTTATCAAGAGAAGGACGCCAGTATCCACGATGACTTTCTTGACGCTTTTTCGCCAAGCGGCGGTGGATGGGCATGATTAAGTCCCTTGTAGAGTTTCCTCTCATCTCGACCCTTATTCCGGGGATCTGTCCGTTGATTGACGGAGACGCCATCGTATTTCAGCGACTGACTGACGATCCCTGGACCACAAATGTTATCGAATTCCTTCCCACGCCGTTCACAGAGCTTGGCGCTCTGCATTTCCTTCGTACGCTAGAGGACCCTCTACAATCATCGGGTGACACGCGCGCTAGCGCCGGAGTGCTTGCCTACGACTTCGCCGCAAGAGGCACATGCTCCCGTGAACCTGGCTATACGGCGCACTTGGCCAAGCTATTTCCATGACCCATCAGCTTTCCACTGGCGATCTCGCCTACCGGCTACCGCGGATCGGCTCTGCCTTGATTTTCTCGCGACGAAAGGTGAGGTTGGCTACCGCAATATCGAGCGCGTTGGTACGCCAAGCGCATATTCGACCTGGATCGTTGCCTCGGGTATTTTAGATGGCGCTACGTTCGTCCGCCCGCCGATGTCTGAGATGCAATACGGTTTCGAGAGCTGCTACGAACTTATTTCAGTGAGGTCGCGAACGGGTTTGTGCCGGACAGGTCAAGTACTGAGACAGTCAACAAAACAGCACGCCGCCCGAACCCTAACCTTGAATTAGATGATCTGGGCTAACGGTGATCAAGCGCGCTGCCGCCGCAGGGCAGCGCTGTCGTAGGTGGCGCGGGATGTCCTTTCACTGGTTTGGGAAAACCTGCTTGGGCTCGTCAAGAAGTTCAGCGGATAGGCCATTCGGAAAGCTATCACGGCGACATTGGTCTTAAGAATGCGCCAGAAGCAGTCATTCCTCCCGGAGCCAATCAAACGGTATTATACAGTGTTTGCGAACGCAAATGCAGCCCGCCCGAAAGGGCAGGCTGGACAGACAACCAGACCCCAGTCCGCTGGGTTCGGTAATTAGATCGACATGCCCCCGGACACTTCGATGCGTTGCGCGTTGACCCAGCGATTGTCCTCTGACAGCAGCGAGGCAATCATGGGGCCAATGTCGTCTGGCAATCCAGCGCGACCCAGCGCGGTCATGTTGGAGACTGCCTTGTTGACTTCAGGATTGTCCCGCACCACGCCACCACTAAAATCTGTGGCGATAGCGCCTGGGGCGACGACGTTGACGGCAATCTTGCGCGAACCAAGTTCGAACGCCATGTATCTTGTCATTGTCTCCACAGCAGCTTTCATCGTGCCATAGGCTGCACGATTGTTCATGACAACCCGCGTCAGGCCCGAAGAGATGTTGACGATTCTTCCGCCATCATTGATCAACGGCAGAAGTCTCTGAGTCAAGAAGAACGGACCCTTCACATGGACCATGAAAAGCGAGTCGAATTCCTCCTCAACAGCATTTAAGAAACTCATGCCGCTTGATGTGCCCGCGTTATTGACGAGGAAGTCAAAACGCTCTTTCCGGAAAATTTGAAGTGCCTGGCGCACTTTGTCGGCAAAGCTCTCAAACGTGGCTGAGTCTGCGACGTCGAGCTGGATTGCGGCCGCATTGCGGCCTTCTGCCCTGACGCCTGCTGCAACCTCCTCAGCTTCGGCCCGACCCGATTTGTACGTGAAGATCACATCCACGCCGCGCCTGGCGAGACTGATCACGGTATTTCGGCCGAGCCCCCGGCTGCCTCCAGTCACGATGGCGACCTTCGTCGAGGATGCAATGGTATCGTTGTTTAGCATCATTAGCTCCTATGTCTTCATGCCTTATAGCGTGACAATGCGATGGCCAGAATGCCGGAAGGCAGCTATTTCTTGCCTAAACATACTCGCACCGATAAACGTTAAGTATGCAACATGGAAACTCCACTATCGAAGACATCGCTGCGGCTCTGCGGCAGTACGCCGACCGACAGGCCGGAGAGGGCCCCTACATTACGGCCATAGAGGGCGTGATCATTTTGCGCTCATTCTGCGCCAAGCCGCCTTCGCACTCCATCTTGAAGCCTGCCTTGTGTGTGGTAGCGCAGGGTGCCAAGTTGACGAGCTTCGGCGACAAACGCTTCCAATACCATGCGGGCCAGGCGCTCGTCGTCAGCGTCGAGATGCCGTCTGTTGGTCGCGTCATCGAGGCAAGTCCTGACGCCCCTTTCCTCGGCGTTATCATCGAATTCGACTCTGCCATCATGCGTTCGGTTATCGAGGAAGCAGATATCTTTCCGGATAAGTGCGACCGCGCACATTGTGGCGCTGCAGTCGTTGATTTGAACGGGGCGCTAGCGGACTCGGTACTACGGCTTATTCGTTTGCTCGATACGCCGCGGGCTTGGTCAACACTGGCGCCGATGATCAGGCGGGAGATCTGTTACTGGCTTTTGGATGGTCCGCACGGCGCGGATATCGCCCAGGTCGTCCTTGGCAGCAACCATTCGATGTCGATCATCAATGCTATTTAAAATTTAAGAGAGCGATTTTGCGAGACAGTTTCGATTGCAGAGCTTGCCGCCATTGCCAGGCTTGGCCCCTCCGCCTTTCATCGGCGCTTTAAAGAGCTAACATCTCTTACTCCGCTGCAATATCAGAAACAACTTCGTCTCTTGGAGGCGCGGCGTCTGATGGTGTCTGAAGGAGCCAACGTCGAGACGGCCGCTTTTGAGGTTGGCTATGAGAGCCCATCCCAGTTCAGCCGCGAATATTCACGTATGTTTGGGATGGCCCCGAAGCGAGACTCTGTCAAAACAAAGCACTTAGTCACAATCACCTGATGGCTTTTATCGCGTCCGCTTATCTAAACGGGCATTCGGGTCAAGCTCTTTCTCTCTGATCTTTGACGGCCTGATCGTTCATGCGGTTACGCTTCTCTTCGCAGTCTATTGGCTCCGTGTCGTTTGAAGCGGTTGCACGCATGGGATCGGGGTCTGGAATGCATTGCTTTGAGACGCGCTCGAAGCGCAGTAGACAGAACCGGCTTTATCCATCCCGTCGTCCTTATGGGACGATTCGGCCAGCATCGGAATCGTTGGCTGTCTGTCTTTTGCTGCAGCCTCCTAAGCGAACCGGAATTCCGTACCGTCGATCCACATGCGGCGGAGCAAGACCGCAATCGGGCAACAGCGACGATAGCTCGCCGCCTGCCTTTGGTTTTCATGAGACGCATACCCCCGAGGAAGGAAGCGGCCGGACCATTTAGATTGAACCTTAGGTCACCAAACGGGTCAAACCGAAATCTGGCAACTACGACCTGGCCCAGGCTACGATGCTGTTGATGACGCGTTCTTGAGCATGGGGCTGGCCCTAGGCCCCTACTGCAACCTCATCGCGACCGGCCGGATATCATTGGCGTGATACCACACGAAATCGGATTACCACTGACCCCAGCGCTAACGTCTATAGCTACTTTGGTACGCTCCAGTAAATTGCTGACGCGTGCAACACACATCGGTCAGAAGCGGCACTGGACGATGGCCGCGAGCTATATTTAGTTGCCACACCGAGATCGTTTCAGACTGGTTTTGGGTTGAGGAACTGTCTAAGATGGTTCCATGATGCAGCAACTCAATAGCGGCGACCTGTCCTACCGCTTCACGGCAAACCGGCTCTGCCTCGATTTCCTTGCGACGAAAGGTGAGGTTGGCCACCGGGATATTGAGCGAATCGGCACGCCTCAGGCGTATTCGAGCTGGATTGCAGCCGCAGGCATTCTCGACCGAGACGTTTTCGTCGGACCTGCCGATGTTGCAGATGCCATCCGGTTCCGCGAACTGTTACGCTCCTATTTCAGCCAAATAGCGAGAGGGCTTGCACCTGATCAATTGACCATCGCGGAAATCAACGAGGCTGCTCGCCGTCCAAGTCCACGGTTCGAGTTGAACAAACTGGGCGTTGCGGTAGCCAAGCGCGCGGACGTCGCCGGTCAGGCAGCTTTATCGTCCGTAGCGCGCGATGTGCTCCTATTGGTGTCGGAAAACCTGCTTGGGCGCGTCAAGCAGTGCAGCGACCCGACCTGCAACATGTATTTCCTTGATAACAGCCGAGGGAACAACCGTATCTGGTGCGCTACTGTCGGCCGCGGTTGCGGGAACAAAGCAAAAAAGCGTGCTTTTAGGGCGCGAAAGCGGGAACCGGCTTAAACGGTTCCTATTCCGCCCGGAGTTGCAGGCGGCCGGTCGCCTCGCTGATTAGCATCGCGGTACGTGATAGATGCGCTTCCATAAGCTGGCATGCACGTATCGCATCGCGGTCGAGGCAAGACCTGGCGAGTTCGTCGTGCTCGACAGCGACGTCGCGGTGATCATGATCGACGGGCATCGACAGTCTTCTGTAGCGTTCTGCTCGATTGAAGAGTGTCTGCCTGATTCCTAGCAGGGTCTGATTGCGACAGCCAGCTACCAAGGCGATATGAAAGTTTGCGTGCGCTTCGCTCCACGCTGCCGACATTTCATCCACTGTACCGCTCTGCTCGCGTGGCGTTGCGGAGAGCCGGTACAACGCCGCGACTAGATTGCTTTCCCAGGCCAGGTCGCCCTGACCGATGGACAGTCGCAGGCAGGCCGATTCGATCTCGATTCTTGCCTTCGTCGGCCTTGCCGCTGTGTTCATCGGCTATAATGCCGAACTGGAACTCGGCACTGTTCTGGCGCTGAAGGCGGCGGGCGGTGACCTGTCGACACTGGCCGGTTTTGCCGAGAAGCTCGCCCACAAGGACATGGTGGAAATCGCCATCCTCAAGGTCGAGGTTTTCCTCGGCGTGTTCATCGGTGCGGTCACCTTCACCGGCTCGGTCGTTGCTTTCGGCAAGCTGGCAGGCAAGGTCGATGGCAAGGCAAAGAAGCTTCCGGGAGGCCATTTCCTCAATGCAGGGGCGGCGCTGATATCGATCATCCTGCTGGTGATGTTCTTCAACGGCGCTGGCATCTGGACACTGGTGCTGATGACGCTGCTCGCCTTCTTCATCGGCTATCACCTGATCATGGGCATCGGCGGCGCCGATATGCCCGTGGTCGTCTCGATGTTGAACAGCTATTCCGGCTGGGCAGCCGCTGCCATCGGCTTTTCGCTCGGCAACGACTTGCTGATCGTCACCGGTGCGCTGGTCGGCTCCTCGGGTGCGATCCTCTCCTACATCATGTGCAAGGCGATGAACCGCTCCTTCGTCTCCGTCATTCTCGGCGGCTTCGGCGGCACCACGGGACCGGCGATGGAGATCGAGGGCGAACAGATCGCCATCGATGCGGAAGGTGTTGCCAATGCGCTGAACGATGCCGACAGCGTCATTATCGTGCCGGGCTACGGCATGGCGGTTGCCCAGGCACAGCAGGCGGTCTCGGAGCTGACCCGCAAGCTCAGGGCAGCCGGCAAGACCGTGCGCTTCGCCATCCACCCGGTGGCTGGCCGTCTGCCGGGCCACATGAACGTGCTGCTCGCCGAAGCCAAGGTGCCCTATGACATCGTCCTGGAAATGGATGAGATCAACGACGATTTCCCGACCACGGACGTCGTCATCGTCATCGGCTCCAATGACATCGTCAATCCGGCGGCGGAAGAAGATCCGAATTCGCCAATCGCCGGCATGCCGGTGCTGCAGGTGTGGAAGGCCAAGCAGGTCTTCGTCTCCAAGCGCGGCCAGGGCACCGGCTATTCCGGTATCGAGAACCCGCTTTTCTACAAGGACAACACTCGAATGTTCTATGGCGATGCCAAAAAAAGTGTCTCGGAACTCCTCGCGACGATCGGGTGATCTGGCTGAAGCAGAAAGCGGAAAGACCGGAGTGGGTAGTATTGGCGGTCGCCCCGTTGTCATCGGCTATACGATGGCTGCGGCGCCATCGATTTACAGTGAGTGCTCCCGATTCGGGCTCTGCGCTAGTCGTGCAAACGCGCCGGACGGGCGGTCTATCCTTCCGTCGCGTTGGCGAGATGGTTCAATACTGTTGAAATGAACGCACGAAGACGCGGAAGACGTCTTAGGTCCCGGTGATATCCCATCCAAATCTCTCGCGCTGGCGGGGGCATCGGCAGTTCAAGTCTACGGATACCCGCGATCTGACTGCCGACTACCCGAGGAAGGACCGCAATTCCAACACCTTGCCTACACATGCGGCCTTGGACGTTGCGGTTGTTCGATTGCAAGATAGTTCTCGCGTTGGGGAAACTCTCAGTCAGCCAAGCGATATCGGGGAACTGTCCGGTCGACGTATCGTGTGTTATCAGCCGAAAACCGGTCCCGTCGCCATATTCTGGATCAGGCGACTCCTCAGCGATGTAGACGCCGTATTCCAGCCTGAAGAGACGTCGCTGAACAACATCGGCGGTGTTGAATGGCACAATACGGAAAGCTACGTCGGCCTCGCGCTGGGCCAGATTAAACAGGCGTGTGCCTGTCAGGATCTCAACGTCGACATTTGGGTAGGCATTCGAAAAATCCGCCACAATGGGAGGCAGCACGTAAGCCCCGAACCAATCTGATGATGAAACGCGCAGGCTACCTTTGAGGTCCTGCTCCCGCCCAGCTAGCCGTCGCTCCATGGCCAGTGCGCTCTCTTCCATTTGCTCCGCCAGCGGGATCATCCCGTGGCCCTCTTCGGTCAAGACGAGACCGTCCGCAGTCCGCTGGAAGAGCGTGTAACCAACCGCCAACTCCAAGGCGCGCAGGCGCCTTCCAACGGTCGGATGGCTCGTCTGCAAGGAACGGGCGGCGCCGCCGAGCGTCCCGGATCGCGCCACAGCTAGAAAGACTCGGATGTCACTCCATTCCATTGCCACACCCATACAAAACTGAACGCCAAGAATACAGTTATGTCACTTAAAGAACAAATCTAAGCAATCTAAATTTACATTGTCTGGAGGCGCTACCCTCTAAGGGTCAACGGATTGGTGAATACGGCCGCCAGGTGAACACACGTAACCTAGCTGCGGAAAGCACACGGAAGCTCGTCCAGACATAGCATTGAGAGTTTCTTGAGGGCTCGCATCATGTGGCGACCCCGTCCGGTTGCTCATACCAAGGACGTCGATGATGATCACAAAGTTAGTAACCTATGCAGGCGTTGAGCAAACACAGTTCGAGCGCGACCGTTGGATCAACATGCACCTCCCGTTGGTGGGGGAAAGCTGGAGACGTATGGGCGCTCATTGCCGGCGACTTCTTCCGAAAGGAAATGGCACCGGTTTATCTCGTTTGGTGCCACCAACTTCGTCGATGAGGCCGCCATGTAAGCGGCGCACACTCGGCCGGAGACTGTTCAGGTCATGGCTTACTCCGAGATTGCTAATGCCCACCAGCCAAAGCGCAACATCTTGAAGCCGCTCTGGGCAGCGCCTTGATGCAATTGAAGTTGAAAGCCATGAGTTCCAGCAAACTGCCATCACCACATTTGTCCCGTTCGGTGACCGAACCGAACACCACTGCCCCCGACCCTCGACGTTGGGCGATGTTTACGGTGCTCTTGGTCGGCGCTTTCCTGCCGCCGCTTGACTTTTTCATCGTCAATGTGGCCTTGCCTTCGATACAGCAGGATCTGGGAGCGTCTCCGTCTGTCGAGCAGCTGGTCATTTCCTCCTACGCCGCGCTCTATGCTGTTACCCTAATCACCGGTGGGCGGCTCGGCGATCTCTTTGGCCGAGAGCGAATGTTCGTCAGCGGCCTGATCGGTTTTGCTTTCGCGTCCATGCTCTGTGGTCTTGCATGGTCGCCATGGGCCCTTGTGTCTGGGCGAGCACTGCAAGGCCTAACAGCCGCCGTGATGGCCCCGCAGGCCCTCGCGTCGATTCAGGCGATATTTTCTGAGAAAGAAAAGCATCTGGCGCTCGGCCTCTTTGGTGCCGTGTTCGGTCTGGCGTCCGTTGTCGGTCAGGCCTTGGGCGGGATTCTAATCTCCTTGGATGTCTTTGGCCTTGGATGGCGAGCAATCTTCCTCGTCAACCTACCGGTGGCATTCCTCGTTGTTCTCTTCGCCATCCCACTGCTTCGCGAAACGCGCGCCCGTGATCCGCGCAAGCTCGATCTGGTCGGCACCGGGCTCTCGATAATGACGCTGGCGGCTGTGATCGTGCCGCTCATCGAGGGCAGGGAGGCCGGCTGGCCGTTATGGGCATGGCTGTCACTGGCCGTCGTTCCCCTCCTAGCGGGCGCCTTCTGGCGGTCTCAGGGCAAGCTTGCACGTTCTGGTGGTTCTCCGCTCCTTGACCCCAGAGTCTTGGCTGCGCCCGGACTGGCTCGTGGACTGACCGTAGCGTTGCTGTTCTACACAATCTCGACATTCTTCCTGCTGTTCTCGGTGTACCTGCAACAGGCTGTTCACACGAGCGCGCTTGATGCAGGTCTTTTCTTTCTACCCTACGGTTTGGGCTATCTAATCGGCCCGCTCACTTCGCCATCGTGCCGGCGCGTATTCGGGCCATTTCTCACTCCGCTCGGCATGAGTCTTGAGGCGATCGGTCTCTACAGCATCGCCTGGGTGGTCGGTGCCACAACGCCGGGTGTAGTGCCCGATCATACATGGCTTGTCGCACTTCTTTTCCTGACTGGGTTCGGCCAAGGTCTCGCGACCCCCGGCTTGATGCACATGGTAATCGGCCGTGTATCGCCAGACTTTTCAGGGATGATCGCCGGGGTGACGAGCTCTACCCTGCAGGTAAGCGTTGCACTCAGTGTCGCGGTAATCGGCGGCGTCTTCTATGCACTCAGCGGAGAGGGCGCCGATGCTGGACAACTCGCTCACGCCTTCGTTGTTGCTCTCCTTATCATCGCTACCAGCCAACTCGTCGGCGCAGGTCTAGGCCTGACGATCGCCCGGCAGCCTACATCTGATCCCGCTCAACTCTCATCTAAACAATAGGAGATAAAACATGCAGATCGGATTTATCGGTCTCGGCAGTATGGGCTCGGCAATGGCCCTTAATCTGGTGAAGGCCGGCCATGATGTTCGGGCCTGGAACCGTAGCAAGGTCGTGCAGGATAGCGTTCCCGGGGTGACACTTGTCGAACTCGCCGCGGATGCATTTCAAGCGGACGTCGTCTTCACGATGCTATCCGACGACCCTGCAATTCGAGAAGTGATCCTCGATGCTGGCTTGCTGTCAAGTGCGCAACCGGGGCTGACCCACGTCGTCACATCGACAATCTCGGTGGCATTCGCTCAAGAACTGGCGCTACTGCACGAAGAGGCAGGCCTTGGCTATGTGTCCGCACCGGTTCTTGGGCGACCAAACGTAGCGGCGAGTGGCCAGCTCAACATTCTGGCAGCCGGAAAGGCCGATGCAGTTGCAGTGGTCGAGCCGCTCCTTGCTCACCTAAGCAAAAAGGTCTGGAAGTTAGGGGAGAACCCAGCTCGGGCAAATACGGCAAAGCTTGCCTGCAACATGATGATCGCCATGGCAATCGAGGCGATGGCTGAGGGTGTCGTATTGACCGAGAGCATCGGGCTCGACCGTGCGGATTTCTTCGAACTCATTCTGGGCACCCTTTTCTCGGGCCGGGCTTATGAGAGCTACAGCAAACAGATCACCGAACAGTCCTTTGAGCCTGGTTTCAAAGCCAAACTTGCACTCAAGGACATGCGCCTTGCAACTGAGGCTAGCAAGGAGATCGGACGTACCCTCCCGATGCTTGAAGTTGTCCGCGAGGGGCTCAACGAAGCCGTCTTGGCGGGCCTCGGCGAGAAGGACTGGTCGATCATGGCCGATATGACGGTTCGTGGCGCGGACAGCTTGGCATCGTCTGAAACCAATTCGGAGACAAACTCATGAAAACTTGGCTCATCACAGGCTGCTCAAGCGGCTTCGGACAGCGGCTCGCCCTTGCAGCAGCAAAACGCGGCGATCAGGTTATTGCGACGGCTCGCAATGTTAAAACTATCGAAAAAATGGCTGAGCCTTTCGGCGGTCGGATGATCACTTTGCCACTCGACGTGACGGATACGGGTGCAGCGGAAAGTGCGGTCACCAAAGCTGTCGAGACGTTCGGCGATTTCGACGTGCTCGTGAACAATGCTGGCTACGGGCTCTTCGGTGCGATCGAGGAGGGCACGCCCGAAGAATATCGGCCGATGTTTGAAGTGAACGTCTTTGGCCTGATCGAAACCACCAGAGCAGCGCTGCCCGTCCTGCGACGTTCGGGGGGAATAATCGTCAACATGTCGTCTGGCGCTGGCATCGCGGGCAGCGGTGGGGGCGGGTACTACAACGCGGCCAAGTTTGCCGTGGAAGGGCTTTCCGAAGCGCTTGCCGGCGAGCTGAAGCCGTTTGGCGTCCGCGTGGTGATCGTCGAGCCCGGGCCTTTTCGCACCGATTTCCTCGGCCGCTCGATTACGATGGTGTCCAACGAAATGCCTGAATACGCTGCAAGTTCGCGCAAGCACTATCGCGAAACCAACAGCGGCAAACAGGCGGGCGATCCCGAAAAGGCCATCGCCGTGATCCTGCAGGCAGTCGATGCCGACAACGCGCCGCTTCATCTGCCCCTTGGCCCCGTCGCTCATTCGATCGCCGAGCGAAAGCTGGCGTCCTTTCGCAGCGATATCGATGCCTGGCGCGACATCACCATCGCTACCGATTTCGACCATCCCTAGTCGCTGGCCGCAATCTGCTTCAACTTTCACATCAACTGGACAATTATCATGTTCGCAACTTTGATTGGATTTACCCAGCAGCTGGTGCCGGTCAATGGCATCAAGATCAACGCCGTCACCGGGGGCTCCGGTCCGCCGATCCTTCTGCTTCACGGATGGCCGGAAACATGGTGGGAATGGCACCATGTGATGCCGTTACTGGCCGAGCATTTCAGCGTGGTGGCCATCGATCTGCGCGGAGCGGGTTTTTCCGACTGCCCCCTCGGCGGCTATGACAAGGCGACGATGGCGCGCGACGCGCATGAGGTCATGATTGCACTCGGGCATGAACGCTACGCCGTGTGCGGCCACGACATTGGCGGAATGGTGGCATTGCCTCAGGCCGCCATTTTTCGCGACGCTGTCACCCACCTGGCCGTCCTCGATGTTCCGCTTCCAGGCTGGACCCAATGGGAGGCGACCATTGCGAAGATCTGGCACTTCAGCTTCCATATGAACCGCGACCTGCCCGAACGCCTCATCCATGGTCGCGAGTACGACTATATTTCGACCTTTATGGCGGAGCGGTTCTACGATCACAGTACCTTTGATACGGCGGACATCGAGATTTACGCGAAAGCGATGGCTCTTCCCGGCCGCACGCGTGGTGGTATGGAATGGTACCGTACGTTCGCTGCGGATCACGCGGCTGCTCTAGAGTACAAGAAGCACCCGCTTGACATACCAGTGCTGGGTCTAGGTGGAGACAAGCGCTTTGGTGCGCAGATGGTCCCCATGCTCAAAGAGTTTGCCAACAATGTAACAGGCGGCTCGATTGCGCTGTGCAGTCACTATGTCGCGGACGAGCGGCCGAAGGAAGTAGCGGCAGCTCTAATCGACTTTCTCAAGCCCAACTAAAACCTGTACGGCCCCATTGTGGGCCGGTCGGATTACAACATTGCAGGCGAATTATGCCCGCACCCATCGCGTTCAATCGACTAAACACGAAAGGAAAACTGTCATGACCGCACCAGTTATTCGCGGCGTTAATCATATCGGCATCACGGTGCCTGACATTGAAGCTGCAAAATCGTTCCTCGTGGAAGCTTTCGGCGGCCAAGTAATCTATCAGTCCTTCGGCCCGCAGGATCCGCCGCGGCAAGGACCCGAATTCGAGCGTGCCACTGGTGCTTTCCCAGGAACAGTCGTGCGCGCGCAGGCGATGGTCAAAATCGGAACCGGACCTGACATCGAACTCTTCGAAATGCACGGCCCCGAACAAGCGCAGCCGGTTAGACCGAGCGATATCGGGATCACGCATTTCGGCGTCTACACCGACGACATCGAAGCGTCGGTAGATCGCTTCGAAAAGGCCGGCGGCACTCCGCTTACCGCGCCGCGCGCTATTCCCTACGCAACTGAAAAAGGTCATGGAAACAAGGTCTGCTATTGCCGCACGCCATGGGGCACGATGATTGAGTTCATCACCACTCCCGACCGCATGGGCTATCACGACCAAACGGATCTGCGCAGGTGGCAGGACGAGGAATGAGCGCGCATCTGGAAAACACGATATCACGTCGCAGCTTTATTTCGCTCTCCGCGATTGCTGCGGCGTCGGCGCTGGCAGGGTGCACGTCAACCTCCGGCGCCCGCCAGATAATAGGGCAGCAGGTTTTGTTGCCCGAACCCATCCGTGCCGTCCAGCCGTCCCCCGCGCCGACGGATGCCGAGCTGGCGGTCATGTATGGCCCGATCGAGGACGGCGGCTTTCTGATCCCGGCGGTTCCTTACAAGCAAATCGATCCGCGTTATTATCGCCAGCAGGTCATCGATCCGACTGGCGAACGCCCCGGCACCATTGTCGTGGACACACCCTCGCGCTTTCTCTATCTCGTCCAGCCGGGCGGGACGGCGATGCGCTACGGCGTCGGAATCGGCCGCGAGGGGTTCGCCTGGCAAGGCGATGGCGTCATCCAGTGGCGTCAGAGATGGCCCCGCTGGAAGCCACCGAACGAAATGGTCGCGCGTCAGCCGGAACTAGCAAAGTATTCGATCGAGAATGGCGGAATGGAGCCGGGCCTGAAAAATCCGTTGGGTGCGCGTGCGCTCTACATCTTCGCCGGCGGCCAGGATACGCTCTATCGCCTCCACGGCAATCCGCAATGGCGCTCGATCGGCAAGGCCGTTTCGTCGGGCTGCGTACGCCTGCTCAACCAGGACATCATCGACCTCTATGATCGCGTGCCGATCAAGGCGCCGATTGTGGTCAAGCAGTAAGCCAAGATTGCCGTTTCTCCCCTGTCAGGGGAGAGGCACGTCCCTTGGGCGAATCTCAAATGGTGACTCGTTCTAAAAATGCATGTGCCGGGCGAAAGCCTCTGAGAAAGAGGGGTGCCCGCACACTGATCAAGACCTATTTTGCAACACAAATATCAAGGAACTACTGACCATGTCGATTTTCAGAAAAGCAGTTGCAGGCCTCACGGCCATGCTTTTGTCGTCTGCCGCCGTAGCGGCCCCAGCCCTAGCCGATGCACGAAACATCGTGCTGGTCCATGGTGCGCTGGTGGACGGTTCGGGCTGGCGCGGCGTCTATGACATTCTGACCCGTGACGGCTACAATGTGAGCATTGTCCAGCAGCCGCTGACAAGCCTGGACCAAGACGTAGCAGCCACCAAAAGCGTGCTCGACCAGCAGGACGGCGACGTCGTTCTCGTCGGTCACAGCTATGGGGGCACGATCATCACGGCAGCAGGTGATGATCCCAAGGTCAAGGCACTTGTCTATGTTGCAGCACTGCAGCCTGAAAAAGGTGAAAGCACCACGCAGTTGCTCCAATCGATGCCGTCACCGACCAATGATATCAAGCCGACAAAGGATGGCTTCCTGCTTGTTGACCAAGCAAAGTTCGCTGCTGATTTTGGGGCGGATCTGCCCAAGGACCAGGCCGAGTTCATGGCCCGCTCTCAGATGCCTGTTGCCATCGCCGGCACCAATGCACAGGTTTCGGTTGCTGCCTGGCACGAGAAGCCGAGTTACGGCATCGTTGCGAAAAATGATATGACGATAAACCCGGACCTGGAACGTTGGATGTACAAGCGCGCTGGTTCAACTGTCACCGAAATCGAGGGCAGTCACGCAATTTACATCTCTCAGGCCGCTGCAGTTGCGAAGGTCATCGAGGGGGCCGCGGAAGCTGTCGACTGACAGTAGGGAGAGCGCAGTAGAATCTGCAAATTCGCCAACTGAATTGCATTTGGAGATGTAACGCAGCTTGCGGGTTTGCACGCACTCTTTCTCAGTGACGCGGTCGCCGCACCAACGATAAACGTTCTTATCAGAGAGACCAACGCGGTCCATCATCGCGTTCGATGCAGCACCGGGCATTGATAGCGCCATCCAACAGACCTGTGCCTGTAGGATGCTTCAATCTGTTCATAGCGGCAGGGCTTGGATCTCTTTGCCGCCCATTTTGATCACGGAGTCAACGTGGTGGGTCTTAAATGTGAGAAACGGCCCCGCGCGCCGGGGTTGTCGGTCCCGGGCCCCGGCGTTGTCGTCGCTATGCTGGCCCTCCTGCGGCAACCCGTTTTAACCGGTCTTGCGGGAGGCGAACGGCTTTCGCAGTTCCTGCTGCAGCTGGTATGCCCTTTCCTGTCAGGCAAGGCCTGGGCTTGCTCCAACTCCAAATCGACTGGTCGTTGCGGGGATATGAAGGCACCAAGCTCGGATACCTGATCGGGCAGGCGGGCTATCTCCATGATGGTCACCGGACTGTTGATGATTGTTTCGCCCTCCTGGAGGTCCCCGCCCGAGAGGCTGATGGATCGGCTTCCACCGCGTTCGCGGAACTCTACGAAGCAAGCCAGAGGTCGCGTGTCCCGATCTTTGCCGAGAACAGTCCCTTCGACATGAAGGATCATTTGAAGGCGCGAGGCTATCGCTGGTCTGATGGAAGCGACGGCTGTCCGAAATCCTGGTGGCTCGAGGTGGGCAAGGAAGCGCTCGATGATGAGCTCCGCTATCTCAGGGCCGAAATCTACCGATATCCCGATGCCGATCCACCAATCAAACGCCTGACTGCCTTCGACCGTTTCCGGGCTTGATGCTATCCCTTTAATCAGCCTCCTCGAAGACCCATGCTTCAGCGGCGGAGAACAGCGCTCTCTGCTCATCGGCGCTTGAGCGAAGGACGTCAATGAAGCTCTGGCGCATGTTAAGCCTTCCCATCCTGGCCCAACGGAGTGTCGTCATCCTCTGGGGGCTGCGGGACGCGTGTTATCGTTTCTATCGCCTGGTACATCCAGGCAGGGATGGCGTGGATGTTTTCGCGCAGATCCTCGACGATCGGCCGCCTGTGCGGGCTTCGCACCAGATAGCGGACGATACCATCGACAACGGTCTCCAGGTTGGATCGCTCATCGCGAAACCAGTGCAGGGCCTGGATCACCCGCATAGCAGGCCGGCCTGCCCAGAACGCGGTCTTTGCCGAAATTCGCTTGAAGTCCAGGATATAGATGACCGGTTTTGTGGCCTTCGTGTCACCGGCATTGGCCTCTATCTCGATTGTTCGAGGATACGTGTCCGCATAGATCGTGGACCGGGCCGGAACGGCCGTCGTCAGGCCAAGATCGTTGGCAGCCGTCATGCCGTCGACGCACACACGGAGCTTGTCGCGCCGTGCGATCGCGTCGATAAAAGAGCCGCGTGGCGGAAACACCATCTTGCTGGTCAACTGGCTGATGGCCGGCTTGTCATAGAGACCACGATGAGGGCGTCGGATGTCGCCGCGGTTTGTCAGCCTCTGCAGTGCCTTTTCGACCGCGTTCGGTGTTGCGATATCCAGGAAATCCGCGCGTGACCAAACGCCCGAAGGCGCCGCGCCGGCGATCCTTTCGTGAATGCGTTCGAGAGTGTCCGATGTGGGATCCGGCATAGCTGTCCTACCTTCTGGCCGAAGATTATATACAAACTCTGGTCACTGGCAACAGGTATGCTCATACTGACCAATGTTTATATCTAAATATTGGTCAGCGCGCAATCTCCATGGCTGGCTCGAAAATCAAAACTGAAATCAACGAGCGGAGTTCGACATAACGGCTGTATTGTTGGCGATCATTGCACATGGCGAGAACGAGGCCCCCACAGTCGGGGGTAACGCTACCTGTAGGGCCTCGGCGCATGACTCTTCTCCCTTCCGGCTTTCACCCTTCACGCATTCAATGACGACGACGGTCTGCCACCATCAAGCGTTGCTGCACAGTTTCTCTTTCTGAAAGCGGCAAGCAGCAACCGTCCAACACCTTCATTGTATCGGAACCTGCTGGTCGCCTGATCAACAAGCGGCAGGGCAATTCAGGCCGAGCGCAATCATGCACCACCCATCGGCGTTGCCAACCCAGCTCTCTTGTCTGGCATCCCTAATTCAGTCCCGTCCTTGGACGGTCAACCCGCAAGGGGGTTCGCGAGCGAGCTGCGACCTCTCTGGCTGCGCCGCCGAGGTGACCGCGGCCAGGCCCGGATCAAACGGGCGCCATCGAGCGGGGATTGGCCCCGCCACCGGATGGAGCCTCACATGTCGGATCTCAGCCTCGCACAAAACCACGCACTCGATCTTGCCCGGACCCTGATGGTCCCGGTCACCCTCTTCGAAATCGATGGAGAGATCGGCGTCATGCCTTCCGCCGAGTATGACGGCGATGAAGACGCCATCATCAATGAATATGACCCATTTGCCTATGGATCGCCTCATTGAGCCGATTGCCCCTTCGGGGGGAGCGCGTGCCGCTTGCGCTGTTGCGCGCGCAAGGGAGGCTTCGCCGCGAGCTTGTCCGGCAGATCTGCACATTGCGAACCGCGCCCTTGCGCGCTTCCATCTTCGCGGCCTGGGCGCCGACAGCCGCAATAGTCAGGAAAACTAAAGGAGGTGATATGGAAAAGAAAGACATTGAGGAAATGCGCGCCCGCGTGGGCTGCGTAGCTCTCCTTGAGCGAGAAGGCTTCGCGATAGATCGGAAAGAGAGTACGCGCCGGGCGGTAAAATTCCGGCGCGACGACGACATCATCATCGTCATCCACGACGACAGGGGCTGGTTCGACGCACGTTCGGATGCCAAGGGCGATGTTTTCGCGCTCGCAAGCCATCTGCGCGGAATCGGATTTACGGAGGCCTTGACGATGGTTGGCCATCTCGTCGCGTTTCAGCCCACCGCGCCGACCTGGGAAAAGCCTCTTTATCAAACGCAAATGGTGGCTCCCATCACTGACCGCTGGAACCATAGAAAACGGCCGTGGCGCGCATCGGCGACGTGGAACTACCTTCGACAGATCCGGGCGCTGCCACGGCAGGTCATCTCCGCAGCGATCGATGCAGACGTTCTGCGCGAAGGACCCTACGGCTCAATGTGGGCAAAGCATGTCGATGAGGCGGGCGCCGTCATCGGCTGGGAGGAGCGCGGTCTGGACTGGCGCGGGTTTTCCACCGGCGGCGCCAAGACGCTCTTCCAGTTTGAAATGAATGACGCTCGTCGGATCTGTGTCACAGAGGCGGCGATCGATGCGCTCAGCTTGACCGCGATCGAGCAGACAAGATCCGACACGCTCTATGTCAGCACCGGAGGCGGTTGGTCGCCGCTAACCGCGCTCGCGTTGGAAAACTTAGCCTCCGGGGAGCTTCAGCCAGTTCGTCAACGTCCCGGAACTGATTGCCATAAAGTGCCTCTTTCTGCGGAAATTCGTCCTTCCAGGCGGCGGCCACTTTCGCTCGGTTGGCTTGGTGGCAAAGGTGCGCTGCGGCATAGGCGAAGCGTGATTTTATCGCATAAGGCTGCCCCAACGCGACCGTGCCCAGAATGTCGATGAACTCATGGGTCGCAGCGAGCTTCTCGTCGATCGAGAGCGGAGAGACAGTCCTATCCCAGGCTCGAAGCCGATGTACATTGTTCGTAAGATCATTGATGATGTTGGCGAGCTCCGACGAGAATTCCTGCAACATCGCGGCATATGCCATCCAGCGTCCGCTTAGTGGATCCGGGAGCTGCCACCAGCGATAAGGCATCCAGTTGCCGTCGACCACCGCGGCATCAACTTCTGTCCGATATCGCTTGTAAAGCAGGAGGAGCGCCTCGGATTGCCGGCTGTAAACCTCATCTGGCATTACGACGCGCCCATTCGACCACGGAGTAAACCAGGTCGGTGACAGCCGGGCTCCCGACGGTGATGTTGGCATGAGATTCTATGTGGTGATAACTCGCGAGCGGTATCGTGCCGGCAACAAAACCTGTCCGCCTGGCTAATATATTCTTTGTTCTTCTGTTTTCCTGCCAATAGGTAACGACAGCCCGGTCTTTGGAACTCGGCGCCGATCCAGGATGGATTGCCTGAACGGAAGGAAAAGGCAGATGGCGATGGTGGGCGTGGAGCAAGGTCACATCATACAGGCGTGCGACCAGAGCACGCATTTCGTCAAGGCTTCCGTCGGTCCCTACATCCTTGCACTCTATCGCCACGCGAGGACGGCCAACGGGGCTTCCGCCTGAAAGGCGAAGATCCACGCCTACGCTTTGAGGCACGATTGCGACGTCTATTTCGTGCATCGCCCGACTGCGTCCATAGAACTGGATCCCATTCCAGATTTCCCAGGCCGGGCGTGCTTTCCAGCGGAAACCGATCACGCTGGCGTTGTTTGGACCTGATGCGGCTGGAGCGACGCCCGTTGGCGAGCCACCGCGTTGGATGAACCGACGGTTCGGGTCGGTGGGTAGGATTGTAGTGCCATCCGAGCGTTGTAACCAAACGGAAAAGCCGCTGGTTCGCAGACCGAGCGCCACTTCTGTCATGACGAAAAGTTCAAACGCTCTGCCTGCGCCAGATGCGTTCGCAAGTGTGGTCGCCCTTCCTACGATGGCATTAAGGGCGGTGGAAACGCTTGGGATCATGACTGCACCTGCCCACGAACTCGGGCGGACCAGGCCTCGAGCTCTTTGCGAAGACCCGGCAGTTCGGTCGAGGCCGCAACAATGTCATTGCGCTCGAGCTTGCGCGACACGTCGCCGTCGGCGAGCTCTATCATGACCTCTTGCGGCCCCTGCTTGGCAGTGCTTGTGGCTCTCGATGCGTTCCCGTTGACGATTGTGTCGAGATTGGCGGCCGCTCTGCCAAGCTCTGCAAGCGTGGCGTCCAGGCGATCCGTGACGTACTCAACTGCCCATTCGATCTGTTCGTCACCTGAAATCGGAAGCACTTCGCTTGTGGGGCCGAAATCAAACTCGGGCGATCTGTCGGATCGAACATCGCGACGTGCCTGGGCGAGGGTGTCAGGAGATTCGCTGGGATGCTTTCCTGCCTGGATGCCTTCCATAAGCTCGAAAATCAGCCAGTCCAATTGCGACGCCCTTAGTGTCTCAAAGAGATCGAAAAGGCGAGGGTCAAGTATTGCCATAAAAATTCCGGGTCGTCTCTGGCCTGTCGGCGTGATATGGTTAAAGTATGCATCAATTAATTGTATTCATTGGCAACATGCAAGGCTGTGTCATGGGCCAAAGCATTTTTTTGATTGGGCCAAGCAAGGTGGCGGCAAGATGGGCTTGAGTATGCCGACGGCGTGGCGGTTTGGCTCCCCCGGAGCTATGGAAATCGAGGCCGTGAATGCCTTCAATTCGCTGGTCCATGCTATTGCAAGTCAAAGCGGATCGTCATGGGACATATTTGAACTGTTCAAGGCAAAGTTTAGCGGTGGCTACTCGGCGAGTTCGAGCGAGAGCTGGGCAATCAGCGATCTGCACAACTATATGGCCGCAGCCTCTAGCAATGCTGCAACCTTCATTTCTGCTTTTTGGGACGGTTGTGAACAGATCAATATGGAGCATCCCGGCATAGGCCTCCCGGATGCGGATGTAGTCAACAGAATATTGTTCGATCATGGGCTTCCCTTCGAGGTACGCCCTCCATCGTTGCTTGCTCGAAATCCACAAACGCCCGTCGCGGTTCAGACACCGCGAAAATCTGTCGGCGAGCGAGCAACCGAGCTAATACACAAATCTCTTGATGAGGCGGATCGGCTCTTGCTCGAACAGCGGCCACGGCGGGCTGTCCAGGAAATTCTCTGGTTGTTGGAGACGGTTTCGACTGCGTTTCGAGGGCAAGAGAGTGGTACCGGGACCGTCGAAGGGAAGTATTTCAACGAGATCATTCGGGCGCTCCGTAACAATAACCGGGGTAGTGTTTTGTCGGAGGCTCTTGGTTGGATGACGAAAATGCACGGTTTCCTCTCTTCACCCGGTGGTGGTGGCGTCCGGCACGGCACCCAGTTGGCAGAAGGAATATCCCCTTCGATCAAGGAGGCACATTTGTACTGCAACTTGACGCGAAGCTATATTAATTTCCTGCTTGCCGAATTGGCCGATGGACATGATCGGTCGTCGAATTAGCTTACATTTGCAAAGGATTGCATGTTGCCGGGACTTAACGATCTACTGACGAAAAGCCAGATTGCGGAAATAAACAATTACTTTGACCCGGCCCGGGGGCGCCATCCAGCCTGGTCCGTCATCAATGCATTTGATCGTGCCGCCGATTACTCGCGTTCGCCCAAGGATTTCCTTGTAAACAAGGCTGTTGACCGCATCTGCTTAGGCAAGGAGGGACAGTCCTGGCTGACAGGAGCGCTCAAACGTGTCAGCCAAATCTCGGATTTTGAAGAGGCGGTCTCGTCGATCGCCGAGATATGCTGCTACGGCGCAATGCTGGAAGCCGGTTTTGACATCCAACCCATTCCGACCGTCAAAAACGCTCCGACACCGGACTTCAAATTCGACCTTAATGGCGCATCCGGCATCGTCGAGGTGACGGCGAAGCTTGAACACGACGAGCAGGTCAAACGGGCTCGAAAAATTGCGGGCGGTGAGACCCCAGACGGGGTCGAGCGCTCAACTTTTGAAAGCCAGGGTGGAAGAGCCGACTTTACCACATCGGTCTCGCATCCTTTCGGCGCGCCTGATGCAGGAAAGCCGGCGACACAACGCAGACCAACGCGATCAGCCGGATGCCAGATTAAGGCCAAGGAGACGCAGTTCGCGGACGGTAAACCTAGCCTGCTGTGGATTGATTTTCGCGATCTTGGAAAATGGCCTGGTGTCTTTCGCGAAGAGCAAAGTTCACCACTGATCAGCGGGCACCATGGCGCGCTGTGTTCGGGGGCCATCTGGTACGCCTTTTATGGCTGGAAAGGCGCGCCGGTCTTTGATGACCACGTGGGCGGCGGATACAGAATTACGCCGATGGCCCATGAGGGGCGCTTCTCCGCTCATGCGACAAAGACTAGCCGTTATTCCGCAGCGATCCTTTGCCTCGAAAAGGCAACTGTCCTTCTTGAAAACCCACGAGCACCGACACGGTTGTCGAAGGCGCAACGCGGAGCGTTGACGCTGCTTCCTTGGTTCAACATCCACTATTCCGTTGCAGAATGGGAAGCAGGTGATGTCGATCGCTCCTACGAGCTTGCTCGTTCGATGATCGAGGCAATTCGCGCGAGCCGCGAAAGCCAATAACAGGAGCGGTTCCTTTGACCTACGGCACAAAGCTATCGCCTTACGCGGATCCGACATGGGTAAATATCGAGAATTATTTCCACAAGGAAGCAGAGGGGCGGTTGCTGTTATCAGGTCACGCGTGTGGTCTAAGATGGGATCTCGCGGTTCGAACTGCTCCCGGTGAGCCCATCAAGATTACGCTGTGACATTGAAGATGTAGGCGGCAAGTCCGCACAAGAGGGTATGGTCCTGATAGAAACAGCGACCAAATCTTGGCGAAAATCGACGGACGACCACTTGCAAGAAGACGGCTAACGGTGTGGAGCTTTTTGCCGGCCTCATGCTGTAGGCGGCCCTTTCGAACAACTCTCTGATACAACGTCAAAATCTCTGGGTCTCACTAACTTTCGATTACGGGTCATATGTTCACATCCCTTCAAGGCGAAGGCGATATCACGGGTCATCGGTTGACCCTTTATGGCCAGAGACGGTTCATTTCCCAATTCAACCCATCTCCAGCAAGGACGTACTGCAGACGCATATGGTTTCGATCCGTTGCGCCTTGCCACAACTCAACGACAACTGGAGATACGGCATAAACACGCCAACCCGGCGCAACGTAGTCAGGGTTGGCTTCGAGCAACGACCGGGCATCGACAAGACGTTGGTCGAGCTCTTGGCTATCTTTCAGAGCGTCGCTTTGCTTCGATGCGATCGCGCTCACTTTCGAACCTGCGGGTCGTTCCAGAAAATCTTTGGCGCATTCATCTGCAGGGAGCGCGATGGCCTCGCCACGTATACGAACCTGCCTTCCCAGGTCGGGCCAATAGAATGTCAACGCGACCTTTGGCATCGCCGCCATCTGCTTGCCCTTCGGGCTTTCGGCCTTGATTGCGAAATGCCAGCCGCGCTTGTCGACATTTTTTAAGATAAGAACTCGGGCATCCGGCCAGCCGTTCTCATCTGCAGTGGATAGAGTCATCGCATGGGGCTCTTTGATGCCAGCAGCCAAGGCATCGTCAAGCCATAGTGTGAAAGCCGCATGCGGTGTGTCGGGAAATCCCTCCACGTCCATATGAGGAAGCGGCCCCTTGAGGGAGGGGATCTGACGCAACTTGTCTTTCATCGACAACTGGTCCGGATTAGAGCTGCTCACGGGCGGTGTTCCTTGAGGAGAATTGCGGGGATTTTGGACAGGGTTGTAGCGGAAAATCCGACATCGTGAGTGTCTCGCCCAAGCAGGATGGTCGACAGCCCAGCAGCTTGACCGCCAGTAATGTCCGCGTCGGGGTTGTCGCCAATCATCCACCGAGCCCGACCCGGAGCCAGCGATTCAATCACGTATCGGAAAAGAGCTGGTGATGGCTTTTCAAGGCCGATCTGCCCTGAACAAAAGACTTTATCGAAATGGATGCTAAGCCCCAACCCATCCATCAGCGATGGGAGCTCGGGGGCAAAGTTGGAAAGAACTGCGTGGTGCCAACCGAGGGCAGACAGATGTTCCAAGACCTCGACGGCGTCTGTGTCTACCTGCCAACCAGCGAGATCCAGATAGATCTCGCGCGATCTTTTCGAGGCCGATATGGCCAACGTCTCTTCCATGCCAAGGGTAACAAGAGCCGTTTCGGCGGCGGCGAGGATAGGGCTCCACCATCCTTCTGGGTTGCCCGCCCAGCAATGCGCCAGTTCGTCACGGTGCCAGGGGAAAGCACCTGATAGGAATGGCCTGATGACATCAGCATTACAGGAGAATGTGGGATCGGTAGCAGTGGCTGCAGCTTCCAGAGCGCTTGTATAGCGCCCCTTACGGGCGGCAAGCGTTCCTTCAAAATCCCAGAGGAGGTAGTTTTTTGAAACCTGGTTTGACAACATCGAGAGTCCTGGAACGTACGACCTCTTAAGGGTATAATTGTTCTTCAAAAGGTTTACACCTCTACCATCGTCGACATGACATGGGAATGACACTGGACACGGGCTTTAAAAATGTCGAACGCCAAATCTGAGAAGCAACCGCTATGGCTGCAGACGGCTCACGAAATCCGGAGAAGGATAGAAGAGGGTGTCTTGAAGCCCGGCGAGAGAATGCCTTCAAGTCATCAGATTGCCGAAGAGTTTGCGATCAATCGCATGACAGCCCGACGTGCCCTGGCAGAACTGGAGCGGGACGGGCTTCTTCGCATCCTGCATGGCAACGGCACCTTTGTCGCTGATGCTCCGATACACTATGCCATTGGAACTAGGGTAAGGTTTGACCAAAATTTGGAAGCGGTGGGCGCCGTTCCTGAAAGAAAAGTCCTTCGGCACTGGTTGGCACCGGCAACCGAAGAGGTTGCAGCACGACTGGCGTTGTCGATCAGAGCGCCCGTGATTGTGGTGGAGATTGGTGCTTACGCCAACTGCCATCCAATCGGGCTTGGGAGGCGATATTGCTGTGCGACGCGATTTGCGGGTTTCGCAGAGATTTTTGATGAGCTTGGCTCAATCAGTATGACGCTGAAGCAGTTCGACATTGACGATTTTCAAAGAGCCAGCACAATCGTCGTAGCCAGGATGCCGACGACAAACGAATGCGAATTTCTCAGATCGTCGAAATCCCAGCCTGTATTAGCATACAGCGCCATCGACGTGGCACCTGCGGACGAGCCAATATCCTATTTTACAGGTTGTTTTTCGGCTCGTGCAGTTGAAATGCACATTTTTGGCTGAGCAATCGACTGTTCGTATCTCATCAAGACCGTCATTCTTGGAACGTGGAGCCCGCGGATCACGATCTTTGAATGCAATCAAAACGTCGGGGGCGATAGCGTCAACCTCGCTTCTTCGTTTGAGCGCCACGACCTTCCTGTCACTACCAAATCTGCATTGACGGTTCGACGTTGTGCGGCAAAACGGTGAACCTGCGCGCGGCACTCGAAACCGACTTCATTGTAGATGCGGTATGACACCGTGCGTATAGTACCGAAAGAGCGCCCAACTGCTGGTCAGCACGATGGTCAATATGACCACGACCACCACTCTCTTGGCTTGGCTGCCCCGTTGATCAGCGGACATTTGAAGCCTGTGACAATACGGGCAGACCGCAAGTTGATCGGAGATTACTCGTTCGCAGCTATCGCAACGCTTCATCGAAGTGCCTCCTCTTGCTGAAGGATGGGTGAGCGAACCGCCAGCGGAACAGTCTTGAACCTGCGACGGCACTGCAAGGTATAGGGTATAAGGTGATCAAACGCATACGCTCTCTCTGAGTCCCGATGTTACCGGTGGCACCTCCTCAGTTGAGTAATGTGGATCCCCGTCACTCGAGCGAGCTTTGGGACAGGGAAACAGCAAAAGACAATGGGCAGTCAAAGTCATTGCCGTACATCGTTGCAGGGGATTAAGATGCCTATAGAGAGCACGAGCGGAGGCAGGCCTTTGAAGAGCGAGCGCGCGAAAATGAGAGCGGGCGAATGGTACTGCTGTATCGATCCCGAACTCGATTCGTTGCGCATGCTGGCAAGACGCGCCGTGCATGCTCACAACAGCGCGCCGCCTGACGAACGTGGGGCGATGGCTGCCGAGCTTCGTGCCCTATTCGCCGCCGCTGGCGACGCCTTTATCGAGGCACCGTTCCATTGTACCTATGGCATGAATATCTCGCTCGGAAGCGGGGTGTATCTCAATTCTGCCTGCGTAATCTTGGATACCGCATCAGTGTCGATTGGCGACGGAACGATGCTTGGACCCGCCGTCCAGATCTACTGCCCAGAACATCATCGCGACGTCGCCCTACGGAAGGCAGGCCTAGAAGTCGCCCGACCAGTCTCTATCGGGAAAGATGTCTGGATTGGCGGCGGTGCCATCATACTAGGGGGAATAACTATCGGAGATGGCGCGATCGTTGGCGCGGGCGCGGTGGTGACGCGCAACGTTGCAGATGGACAGAGAGTGGTTGGCAATCCGGCTCGGCCTCTCAGTCAGTGCTGATTTTACAACTACCTGAAGTTTCCATAACTCGCGTTGCCATGGAGGCGGCCGATCTCTGAATAGACATCAAAACATTCAGACCTTGGTGGCCGTGATCCATCAATATCAATTGCGTAGAGAGCATTCGCCTCTGCCGAGGGTTCGATTCCCTTCAAAAGCCTGCTCAATACCGCATCCGCTCCTGCGCCCTTGACGGAACGAAGTCGGAGTTATCAGCAACAGCTACTGCCGTTGACGCTCAAGTGCGTTTGTCAAGCAGTGCAGAGCGCGAGCTGAGAGCTATTGCGCAGAGATCCCAAACGCGTTCAGAACCTCCGCGGTGACAGTTCCTGTGACCTTGAGATTGTTGTCCTGCTGCATCTGCCGCAGTGCTGCGCGAGTGTCCTCGTCAACCGCGCCTGTCAGCGGGCCACCATAGTAGCCATACGCAGTAAGGCCCGACTGGACGAGAATGACGATCTGCTTGAACTTGTTCGAGTTCCCGGGAAGCACCTTCAATGGCGGGTTCTGCGCGGGTGCGATCGCGGACTGCACAGGTGCTGGATTAGCCGGCACAGCAGGGCGCGGCGCGGCGACCGCGGGAGCCGAGTAGAGCCGCGTAGTGGCAGGTGGCGCAGGCCGCGGCGGTGGAGGTGCCGCGGGTGTCGGATCGTAGCTCGGAGCAGTATAGGTCGGGGTAGAATTGCTGCTGTTGGGAATGTAGCCCCCGCTCGTTCCGGAGGAATGGCTGGAGTGGCTCGAGTGGGAGCTGTGGCTGGAATGCGACCTGTGTCCCGCCAGCGTGAACACATGTCTGATCCTCAGCCGCTCGAAGATAGACTGGGGATCAGGCTTCTTCACGGTTGGCACCCCGGGCATGGCATCGGCCTTCGTCGGGAGAAAACCGGCCGCGATCAGGGAAGGAATGAGGAAGACACGCCGTTTCATATCGGACCGAGCTCCTTGAAGCCGCAAGAGTGGTCGTACCAGGTGAAGAAGCCCCCGCACCGCGATCGGACCGAGCAGACGTCGCAGAAGGATTCGTACTTGTTCTTCCAGTCGGAGATCGTTGCCGGAGCATAGTCTCGGTACCGGGGCGGGATCGAGCAGAGCGGAAAATTGTAGAGCTGGACCGGCACGTCCCTCGCTGACGCGATGTTGATGCAGCGGGCTATGTTGAAGAAGTCGGCTGATGTGTCCTTGAAGCTCGATGCCCAGTTCATCCGGCCGTAGCCGATGCTTTCGAGCTGCATGATCGCCCACCGCTCGACGAACGGAAGCGTCGTCCCGACAAACGACGCTAGCGCGGGGAGGACCTGGTAGTTCTGCTCAAGAACCACCGTCCTCAGTTCTACGGACGCTCCTGCGTCGAACAAGATCGAGAAGGATTCAAGCAGCCGATCGAAGGCACCCTCCTTCTTGACGATGTCGTCGTGGAGGAAGGCGTCGGCCGCGTAGAGCGGAATGCCCCATAGAATCCGACCGATGCCGATCCCCTCGATCACGTGGCGATCGGCGGCTTCGAAGTGCTGGCCGTTGGTGAGAACGTGGAACTTCAGATCGGGCCGCTGCCGCGACAGCGAAAGGAGCATGTCGAACAGCGGCCCCTTGTGCAGCAGGGGCTCGCCTCCGGAAATCCCAATGTAAGCATTCCGCGGCGCGAGGGATGCTGCGGCATGCAGTTGCGGGAAGAGGTCCACGTGGTGCTTCTTCGGCGGCTGCGAGCACATAATGCACAGTTGGTCACACTGCTCTGTCACCAGCAGCGTATTGTGGTTCGAGTCCGCCCTGATTAGCCGGCGGGCGCTTGCCTGACCGGGAACGAGCATGATCACGTCCTGATCGAGTTGCGTTCCCTCCGGCGCCTCCAGGACAAGGGAGAACCCCTGAAGGTCGTATTCTCGTCGCGATCCGTCGACGTCGATCAGGACTGCATCCGAGGGCCCCGATTCTTCCCCACTCTCCCAAAGACGGACGACCAGCGGCTCGTCAATGGGAACGGGTTCGACTGGAAGGCGGAGTTGTATCACGCGTGCACCCTCACGAGCGATGGGTCGATGTCTTCCACCCCCGACCAAAGCGCCAGCGAGTGCCGAACTTTCGGGTCGTTCGAGTAGAGCAACTCAAAAACGAGGTCAAAGAGCGCGGTATGCCGCTGACAGAAGTTCGTCTCGTGCCGCGGCAGGTCTATGCGCCCATACCTCGACAGGTCGTCGATGAGGTCAACGCCGCAGAAGGCCTGGTAGGGACAGTGCACGCAGTCGGCGTCGTAGATGTTGGTGGCTTCGGCGTTGACCGCATACACGACGCTCCGGTCCATCCCGCTTTGGACGTCGCCCATGCGCAGGTCGATCTGTCCGAGCCTGCTCATCATCCGGGCTTCGTCCGTGGGGTAGAAGGCGCCGTCGTGATCGACGACGACGTAGCTCCTGCCGACGACGTTGGGGTTCCGAAGATCGACGTGGCCATCGTGTCCGCCACGGATCACTCTGCGCAGACAGTGGGAGAAATAGTACTCCTCCATAGGGCGCTCGGTGTTCCAGTTGTGGTCGACCAGCGCCAAGATGAAGCTTCTGACGTAGCCGGCCCAGATCTCTCCGGCGTCCCGCGTGCGGAAGCGCTTCCGGGCGAAACCCTGGTGGTTCACCGCGCGCAGGTAGATGGAGGACAGTCCGAAGGAGGCGGAGGTCTCAATCACAGCTCCAGGATCCGGGAGACTGTCGACGTCGAAGGTTGGAAGGGCGGACACCCGCTCTGGAAACTGCTCGACGGCACGCCGGAGGTTGCGCAGGTACTGCTGCGTCAAAGCCGTGCTACCCGTGCGATGCCGCTGGTGGAGCTCGAGCGTCGGATCGAGGGAGGTGCTGACATGGGTGTCGGGGGAGGCGAGAAACTCCCATGCCTCCTCGGTCACATCCTGCAGGTTCGTGCAGACGACAAAGCTCACCCGCTCGAACCTTGAGCGGGCGAAGTCCCGAACCTTGATCAGGAGGTCCAACCTCAGAAGCGGCTCTCCGCCCTGGAACTCGATCTTGATCTCCCTGGTCGTCAGCCCGTCCAGCCACTCAATCACCGCTGCGAGCGTCTCGTCGTTCCAGTCGTGTCCGGGCGTGTTCTCATTGACGCGGCTAACCTGACAGTAGGCGCAGGACAAGTTGCAACGAAGCGTCGGGACCAGGATGACGTAGCCGAGTCCGGTCGGAATATGGAAGCGCCGGGCCCATCGATACCGGAAGGCGTGACGGGCGACGTCATTCCCCTCACCGAAAACATGTCCGTTCGAGGCGAGGAAGCGGTGATCTTCCGAGGTAAGCGCATCCGTCGCGTAGCGTTCGAGGTAGGCGGCATTGCTTTTGAAGAATCCTCCGGCGTCGTCGCAGAACAGGAAACCATCACCGGCAACTGCCCGAAATTTCAGCGGGACGACGTTCATTCGGCGAGGCTCTCGATCAGGCTCTGCCGGAGGGTAAAGGTCTCTCTGTAGATCTTCTGTCTGTAGAGCGTATGTCGGAACGACGCGGCCACTGCCGGATCGGTGCTCTCGATCTCGACGAGGCCCTGCCGCTTCACGAGTTGGACGTCCGGGTGGAGGTAGGAGAAGCGAAGCAGCGCCTCCTCAAGATAGGGTTCGAAGATTGGGGCGATGTCTACGATCACGGCGGGACCTGAAGCGGTTGAAAGGCCGCAGTATACATGCGCCGCGGAGGTTGCATATCGGGCCGAGTGGATGTTTACTTCATTTCCTCCAAGTGCGCTCATTCGGTCACACCCGCCTATGCAGATATTCACTAGAAGACGCAGTCTTTCGGTTCGTGCAACGTCCTCGTTGGACTTAGCTCGCGAGACGCCAAAATCCTTATCTGGCCTGATCCTTTCGTTAGTGTCGGTGCTGACGTTTTCCCTCGTCCTGCCGCAGGGCGCGCAGGCCGTCATCCGGCCCGTGCGCGACGTCCAGCAGGCGCTGGCATCGAAAGGCTTCGATCCCGGCGCGTCTGACGGCTTCTGGGGCGACAGGTCTGTGGCGGCGCTCAGGGCTTTTCAGAAACAGAACGGCTTGCCTGAGACGGGAGTGATCGACGACGGCTGCCTCAGGCTGCTTCTCCCAGCCAGCCCGACGTTGCCCGCCGCGGATGCCGCGGCGAACACACAACCGGCTACTGTTGCCGAGCCGACCGCGATAGCTACGTCCCTGCAAGCGGCGCCGAAGCCGACCTCGCCGCCGCAGCAAGGATCGGGAGTGAGCATCGTCTCTGCTGTTGTCTTCGGTATCGGCGCCTTGATCCTCCTTGCCAGGAGAGGCCGCCGGAAAGTATAGCAAACCCATGCAACTGTGTTAGATGGAATGCGACGACTGGACGGTTGGCAGCGCCTGAGCAAAGCCACGCCAAGGATGGTGGCTCTTTCCGTCCAACGCCCGAAAGTCTGACTGCCGTTACGGTCTAAATCCTCATCTCGCGGCGCCGCTGAGAGTCACGAAACAGGTGTTTTAACCACTTGCCTTGTCTCAAGAATTCCCCCTTGAATAACGGGTCGGTGGTTCAATTCCCATCAAGGCGAGAGTGCCTCTAATGGCTGCTCAAAGGTTTCGCGCTGGAGGGCTGTTCCCGCGCCAAACTGCATTGTAAGGATTTGATTGCCGTGAGGCGCACAGGTTGGCATTGTGACCCGAACATTCATGGAGGCGAGGGCGCGATGAGTTGGTCTCAGATATTTACTTTCATGGTCGCGGCGACCCTTCTGGTGACTTCGCCCGGACCTAATGGTGCGCTAATCGCCAAAACCGTTCCCACATCTGGACGCAATGCCGGATTCGCCAATATCGCGGGCTTCTTCACCGCGTTCTACGTCCACGGCACCCTGTCGATCTTGGGGATTTCTGTTTTGCTCGTGAAGTCCGCTATCGCATTTGCGATCGTGAAATATCTCGGGGTCGCGTACTTGGTTTGGATTGGGATCAAGGCGCTCATTGCGGCCTACAAGGGTGTCGAACCCTTGCCGAATATCGCGCCGTCGCGCAGCCGGAGAAGCCTTTCCAGGGCCTTCGTGGAAGGGTTCCTGACGAACGGTCTGAACCCGAAAGTCTCGATGTTCTATCTGGCCGTCTTCCCGAACTTCCTGCCACTGAGCGACCACCGTATCGCATCCGCGTTCGTGCTCGTCTTCCTCCACTCCATGATCAATGTTGTCTGGTTCAGCTTCCTGGTCGTTCTGTTGTCACGCCTGAAGGTCACCATGGTGAGTGGGCGAAGCCGCCGTTGGCTGAAGGGGGCGACGGGCTTCGTCTTCATCGGTTTTGGGCTGAAACTGGCAACCTATCGTCCGTCCATATGAGCTGGAATCTGCGAGCGCTTGCGGCTCGCTGAACGTCGGTGACGCGAGCTCAATTACTGGAACTGGCAGTTTCGTTTCCGCAACGCCTGCCTGTGGGGCGCAGCGAAGATGGTAAAATGCTTGAGCACGTTCCCGATCTGTGCCCGAAGATCGCATAGAGCGTAAACCGAAATCCGGCCGAGCTTGTCGACGGTTCGATTCCGTTCAAGACAGTGATCAATTCTTGGCAGCAGCGGACATTGGCTGGAGAACAGCTGCCTGCTTACGAAGCCGGCCAGCAGCAACATTGTACGACCATCGGCAAATAATAGAAGCGCGGGTGAGTTGCTAAGGGGCCGACCACCACCGGGCACTGCAGAGACAACCTCCAACAAAGCCAATGCGGTGGCCGATCGATAGAGCGTGTCAGAGTGTGTCGATCAACCCACCGTCCACACGCATCGAAGCGCCAGTCGTTGCGGACGCCAAAGGCGAGGCGAGGTATGTGACAAGATTGGCGACTTCGTCCACGCTGGCCGCGCGCTGAATGATCGAACTGCTGCGATGCTTTTTGACGAAATCCGCCGCGACCTCCTGGATGGGCTTGCCTGTCTTCGCACGCTCGTCGGCGAGCATTGACTCTACGCCTTCGGATAGTGTGGGACCCGGCAGCACCGAGTTCACGGTAACGCCGGTCCCGGCCATGCGCTTGGCAAGGCCACGGGCAACCGCGATGTCCGCAGTCTTGCTAACGCCGTAGTGGATCATCTCCACTGGTATGTTGAATCCGGACTCTGACGCGATGAAAATGACGCGGCCCCAGTTCAGTTTCTGCATGCCGGGAAGATACGCCCGTGAAAGCCTGACGGCCGACATGACGTTTACCTGCCAGTGGCGGTCCCACACCTCGTCGCCGGCCTCGAAGAAGTCGAGCGGCTGGAAGATGCCGGCATTGTTGATGAGGATGTCCACATGAGGAACATTGGCGACCAGGGCGCCGCATCCTTCAGCGGTGGCGACGTCAGCTGGGACGGCAGTGACGGTACCCTTGGCGCCTTCGCCCTTCAGACGTTCGGCTGCCTTGGAGGTCTTCTCGTCGGACCGGCCGTTGATCACCACGTCTGCGCCCGCCCGCGCGAGTTGACGGGCGATGGCGTATCCGATGCCTTCTGTGGATCCGGTAACGAGGGCTGTCTTGCCTGTAAGGTTTATCTGCATTTTTTGCTCCTGTTGGGTTTGATTATAAAAAATATGAGAACTGACAATTGGCCGCGTCACAGCCACCCCGTCTAGGCGGCGGCCTGCTTCGATGCCTCGCGGAACACAAGTTCGATCAAGATCTGACCGGGTGTTCTCACGAACAGGCGTCGCTCGCCCAGATCCGGCAAATCCATTGTTGAGTAAGGGGTTTGCCTTTTGTCGAGGCCAGCCCGGAATTCATCGTAGCCGTCCAGCTGGAAGCCGATATGATCGATGATCTCGGCGTTACGTCCAACGGGCGCCCCACCACCGGGGATAAGATGAACGATCGGCTGATCGCCCTCGTAAAGCCAGTAGCCCGGAAAGCCGAACGCGGGACGGTATCCGACAGTCAGACCGAGCAGGTCCTGAAGGAACTGTCTGGTGCCTTCCAAGTCGGCAGTCCGCAAGGTCACGTGATCGAGGTTCACGGCGTTCACCCGATCACACCACCGCCGTCGACCCGGACAGTCGACCCGGTCGCGAACGGCGTCGTCATGAGGAAGAGCACTGCATTGGCGATGTCAGAGGGCTGACCAATCGTCTTGGCGGGCAAGCTGGCGGCAACGCGCGCGAACATGGCGTTTCGGCTGGCTTCCTCCATCTTCGCCCAGAGCGGTGTGTCGATGAGCCCAGGCGAGACTGCGTTGACCCGGACTGGAGAAAGTTCGAGCGCCAGTCCGCGGCCGAGCGATTCCAGAGCGGCATTGATCGCGCCCTGAAGAACCGACGAGCCGGACGGACGTTCGCTCAGGAATCCAGAGATGAGGGTCAGCGAACCTCTTTCCGCAAAGCGGGCCACCCTGGCAATCCGGTAGGCGCCCCAGAACTTGCTCTCCATCGCGCGCTTCGCGTCTTCGAGTGAAAGCTTGCGAACCGGCCCGCTGGGCGTTTGTGCCGCCGAGATCACGACGTGATCCCAAGCATCCGACCCGGCGAAGAAGGATTCGACGGCGCTCTCGTCGCCGGTGTCGAAAACAGCTGTTTCAACGTCGCCCAGTGCCGCTGCAGCTTCGGCCAGCTTCTGTTTGGAGCGGGAGGCGATCGTCATTTTGGCGCCTGCCTCAAGAGCCTGCTCTGCGACTGCATATCCGATGCCGGAACTTCCGCCGACGACGAGGACACGCTGATTGGTCAAGGATATCATTTTCAATCTCCTGTCTGGCTGCGAACCGTCCTGTTGAATTCGATTGGTCGGAATATAGGGCATGGTGACAGCAGCAAGAATGCCTGTTGTCGGTGAGTGTCTCTTGCGATATCAGCAAGAATATGAGTGACAACTTTCTGGACATGCTGGTCTTCGTAAGGGTGGCGGACGCCGGAAGTCTTTCCGGAGCAGCACGCGAACTCAACTTCTCCCTGACCGTCGTTAGCCGCAAGCTGTCGCGGCTCGAGGAGCGTCTGGGCGTCCGTCTGATGAACCGGACGACGAGGTCGTTGACCCTGACCGAAGAAGGCACGCGCTTCTACCAGCGCTGCGTCCGCATCCTTACCGAGATCGAGGAAGCGGAGACGGAGGTCACAAGCGGCCGGGACACCGCAACCGGCACGCTGAAGGTGACTGCCACCTTCGCTTTCGGGATACGATGGCTCGCGCCGTTGCTTGGCGAGTTCCAGCGTGCTCACCCCGCTCTGCATGTGCGTCTCGACACGGACGACGGCGTCATGAACATCGTCGACGCCGGATACGATCTGGCGATCCGGTTCGGTGCGCTCGCCGACTCCAGCCTCATCGCGCGACAACTTGCGCCCAACAGGCGGGTCATCTGCGCGGCGCCTGCCTACCTCGACCTTCGCGGACGGCCCGGCACACTCGATGACCTCCTGAAGCACGACGTCATATCGTTCGGCGACCCTGCGAACACACACTGGGTGTTCGCCGACGGCCGCTCCGTCAACGTTGTGAGCAAACTCAGCACCAACAACGGGGAACTGGGTCACCGCTGGGCATTGCAGGGATCGGGCCTCATTCTGAAATCCATCTGGGACGTTCAAGAGGACGTCGCCGCGGGAAGGCTGGAGATCGTCCTTCCAGAGCACCGGCTGCCCGCAGCGCCGATCCACGCGGTCTTTCCCCATAATCGGCTTGCGGCAGCGAAGGTTCGCCTATGCGTGGACTTCCTCGCTGCACGTCTAAAGAAAACGTCGCCCGAAGTGTAACGTGTCCGTCGCGCGGGACTTGGTGTCGAAGGTCGGCCGCAAGCAGGAGAATACCCTGAGGCTGGACACCGTCAGCGGATCTCGTAGTTCGAGAGTTTGACCGTCACTGTGTTGCGAGGCGGCGAGCGGACTACTGACTTTGCCGCCCGACGATCAGTGTTTCGGCTGCTTGCCGAAATCCTTGCGCAACGCGTCCTTGGCCCTGTCGAGCGTCGCCAACCTCGACTTCGACAGCTGCTTGCCGGCGCGATTGATGTAGAAATTCAGCATCGACATGGCGGACTGGAAAGGGCTGGCCTTGCGGCGGTCGCTATGTTCGGCCGAGGCTTTCAGCGAGTCGGCGATCTTCTTGGCGCTGCGCTGTTTGAAGACGCCGCCTTTCAGGTCCATTGCATCGCTGTTGTCAGTGACATCCTGCGACCATTTCTGTTTGGATTTCTTCTTCGGCATGAACGTTCCTCCATAGAAGAAACGGCGCCACTGTCGTGACGCCGTGTCCCATCAATGATGAGTGTGGTGCTCGTTGCGCTTGCGCGTGGCTGCAGCTTTCTTGGCGGATGCTGAGCGCTCTTCCTTGGTGCGTGACGCGGCGGCGGCGCCGCCCTTATGTCCGCCCTTTTCGGAAGAGGCGTGGTTCTCGGCATGGCCCCGGCCGGACCCTGACTTCTTGCCACCGCCGCTTTCCTTGTTGACGGTGGCCCAGGCGCGGCGTTCGGCCTCCTTATCGGAGACGCCGCGGTCCTCGTAGCCTTCCTCAATATGCTCGGCCTTGCGCTTCTGCTTGTCGGTATATGCGGATTTGTCGCCCTGCGGCATGGAACATCTCCTCTTGCTTCGATTAAGAAAAGAAAACGAGGTCTCATCGTCAAAGTTCCGCGAGCGCGCTGGCCACGTCGGTAGAGATAAACCGCGTTAGGCGCATCACCGGCATCATTCATCAAGAACGACTAAATCCGGCTGTCAGCCGTCCGCAGGTCGTTTCAGGACGCTTAGCGCATTCAGGACTTGACGAACTCCTGAACGCGTTTCGCGAATGCGTTCATCTCGAACGGCTTAGTGACGATCTGCATGCCGGGATCGAGGTGACCGTTGCTGAGGACCGCCGTTTCGGCGTAGCCAGTTACGAACATCACCTTGAGGTCGGGGCGAATTTCGCGTGCCGCGTCCGCGACCTGCCGTCCGTTCATGCCGTTCGGCAAGCCGACGTCCGTGATCAGAAGATCGATCTTGGCCTCCGATCTGAGAACCTTCAGACCGTCAGGACCGTCGCCTGCTTCCAGCGTGCGATAGCCAAGGTCCTCGAGCACTTCGACGACGAGCATACGAACAAGTGCCTCGTCGTCGATCACAAGTACCGTTGCGCTGCCTTTGGCCGCTGGATCGGCGCTTTCCACCTCAACATTGGCGGGAGCAGCTTCGGCGATAGCATGACGTGAAAGAAAGACAGTGACGGTCGTCCCTTGCCCGACCGCTGAATGAATTCTCACGTGGCCGCCCGACTGGTTCACGAACCCGTGGATCATGGACAGTCCGAGCCCCGTGCCGAGACCGATCGGTTTCGTCGTGTAGAAGGGTTCGAACGCGCGCTTTGCGACTTCGGGTGTCATGCCGACACCGTTGTCCGATACCGCCAGCGACACGTAATCCCCGGCGGGTATCTCCCGCAGAGTTCCGGCGGCCCTGTCTATCGTACGGTTGCCCGTCTCGATGGAAATAGTCCCTCCGTCCGGCATTGCGTCGCGGGCATTGATGCAAAGGTTGAGAAGTACGTTTTCGAGTTGGTTCGGATCGACCAGCGTGGACCAAAGGCCATCGGTGCCATTGATTTCGACGGCGGTTTCAGGCCCGACCGTCCGGCGGACTAGGTCTTCCATGTTGGCCACGAGCCTGTCCACATCGGTCGGCTTTGGTTCAAGGGTCTGTCGCCGTGAAAAGGCCAGCAGGCGATGTGTGAGCGCGGCGGCCCTCTTAGCGGCACCCTGCGCACCCGTCATGTAGCGGTCGAGTTCATCGAAACGACCTTGCTCTATACGGGTCTGCATCAGGTCGAGGGAACCGGAGATACCGGTCAGAAGGTTGTTAAAGTCGTGGGCCAGGCCGCCAGTGAGCTGTCCGACCGCCTCCATCTTCTGGCTTTGCCGGAGCGCTTCCTGAGCTTGCTCCAACTCCGCTTCGCGCGCTTTTACGTGACTGAGATCACGGCCGACGGCGATGAAGTTGAAGCCATCCTGTTCCGGGGCGACGGTCCACTCGATATGCTTCCAGCCGCCGTCGCTGGTGGCAATGCGGTTCTCGAAGCGCGTCGGCTGGCGGGTCTCCGCCATTCGGCCGATCGCCTCGATCGTGGGAGGCTCGTCGTCGGGATGCATGAACGTTGCGTAACCCCGCGATAGCAACTCCCGCTCGCTCCAGCCCAGTACCTGTGTCCATGCAGGACTGACCGCCGACATCATCCCGCTGTAGTCGGCTCGTGCCAGCATGTCCTGCGACAGGTTCCACAGCCGATCACGCTCGGCCGAGCGCGCCTCGACCTGCGCCTCGAGCGTCTCGTTGAGTTCGCGCAAACGTGCTTCGCTCTCGCGTAACGCATGTTCCCCCCGCGCGCGTTCGACAGCGATTCTAGTGCGCTCCGCGAACTCCTTGATCAGAGCGAGATCGCCCTCGCTCCAGTTGCGTTTATCCCCGTGATTGACGAAGAAAACCGCGACGAGCTTCCCCTGTTCGAGCACCGGGGCATTCGCGAAAGCCCGGGTGCTTTTGCCTTCCAGTGCCTCAGCCGCCAGGCCAGCCGTCCTTGCATCGGTACGCACATCTTCTACGACGGTGAATTCGCCACGCTTCAAACTGTCGATGAAGGAGCCGTAGTTTCGCAAGGCCAGCGTGCCCGCAAGTGTCTCGACTCCCGGCGCAGTCCAATCCCGGTCCGTGTGCAGCGTTTCAGCATCATGATCAATCGCGGCATATCCCACCCGCGTGCTGCCGATGGTTCGACCGAGGACCTCGGCGGCGGCGTAAGCGATGTCGGCCGGGTCTTCCAGATCGCGTGTAGCCTCTGTCAAATAGACAAGGGCGGCCCGCCGGATTTCCGCGGTCTTCCGTGCGGTGATTTCGAGCGCCGTTCCAGCAACCCGCAGGCAGCGACCAGATGCATCGAAGGCACCGCGTCCCTTCGCGGCTACCCAGCGCTCGACACCGTCTTCCTTGCCGATCGTCCGATACTCGATATCGTAGACGGCTCGTTGCGCCGGATCAGCCGCGGCAAGGAACGCCGCTGTGGTAACCTCACGGTCATCAGGATGAAGGCCGTTATAGAAGTCGTCCATACTGACGGGCACATCTGCGGAAATGCCGAACATTGCTTTGGTGCGGGCAGGCCAGATCAACGTGTCATTGACCAGATCGACATCCCAAAGGCCGACATCGGCGTTGTCTACGGCAAGGCGCAGGCGCTCCTCGCTCGTAGCAAGCGCGGCTTGTTCATCGGTCAACTGGCGTTCAAGGATGACGCGGGTGGTCGTTTCGGGTGTGATGTTGAGGACTGCGGCCACACTTCCATCCTCGTCGCGCAGGGCTGAAAGCGAATAGTTGAACCATGCCGTTTCCGTCCCGCCGCCTTCGAGCCGCGCCATGACAAACGGAGCATCCTCGAAATAGACCGGGTCGCCTCCGGCACGGACACTTTCGAACTGGGGGCGAAGCTCATCCCAAATTTCTGCCCAAACGACGGAGCCTGGTTGACCGAGAGAAGCAGGATGTTTTGCGGCGAGGATGCGGCGGTACGGATCGTTATAGACGAGACAGAAACGGGGACCCGACCATAAGCAGATCGGAAATGGTGAATCGAAGATGGACCGCGCCATTGTCCGGAGCGCCGGCGACCAGCTTGTGGTCGGACCGAGCAGGGTCGTGGCCCAGTTCAGACTTCTTGCTAACGTACGTACTTCGCCAGGGCCTGCAAAAAGCGACGTTGCGTCGAAAGTTGCTTCCCTCCCCGAATTCTCCGTAATCTCGCCCGTCACGTCCAACCCTCACCGCATTCTTACCGATATATAGAGCATTCCGTGGCCCAGAAAAGTCATTCGGAACTGAGTTCACGCGGGAATTTCTCAGCAGTTTCAGGGGGCAAGAGACCTTTTGTACCCGCAAGATTAACTACTTGGTCTTCTCAGTCGAGGACCCCTTTCTCCAGTAGTGGTCGATGATGTGCTGTCCGTCGCGGACGATCTTCGCTCCGACCTCGGGATCGCCGCCCTCCAGCGTTTCTGGGTCGCCGCCGCAGAGCCGTACGAAGAGGACCTGCTGTGTGGCGAAGGTAAAGTAGTCCTTGCTCGTAGGCTCGAATTCCAGCCCGGCCTCCCGGAACCTTTCGGCCATGTCGGCGATGGCCTTGTACACCTTGTCTAGCATCGCGCGCTCGGCCACTTCTCTGATCTCCATGTACTGACGCTGTTCGGGTGTCGGGGGAGCAACTCTTGGTCATCTGTGTCTCCTTCACTGTCGACCTTGGCGATCTCGGCAAACGCACTACCTCCGGTCTGGAATAGGGAGGTAGATATGAAGGTTCAGAAATTTAGCCTGTCCGACGCGGAACTGGTCAAGTCTCCCGGACAGGATGCCGATATCTTTGTCGGAAATCTAGTCGACGAGCGCCACGGCGGCCCGGTCACCATCGGTTACGGCCGATACGCGCCGGACCAGTCCCTGACCGAGACAATGGCCGTCCACGACACCGTGATCGTCCTAGAGGGCAGGCTCTCGGTTTCCACCGGGGACGGAACCGTGACGGCAGGACCTGGCGACATTGTCTACATGCCCAAGGGTGAGGCTGTGACGATCACGACGGAGGGCGAGGGCGCGCTGACAGCATACGTGACCTATCCTCACTGGGCGGAGGCGCATGAAGGATGACGGAAATGGCACCATCGCCGAAAGGCTGGGCGACGTTAGCCTGGCAGTCCGACTACGGCCAGTTCTACCTTGTGGATAGGGAGGACGAAGCTTTCGAGGCTCCCGTTGAGATCACGGTGGAGATGGAGGCACGCAGCCTGTGCGTGATGCCCAGGGGTCTTGTGATCTACACCCAGTCCAGCCTTCAGCAACATATCAGGATCGCTATCTACGACAGCGAACCGGAGCATCCGGTCACCGAGCCCATGAGCGGCAATCTTTGGACGCGAATAGAGCAGACACAAGCCTCGTTCCCTTCGAGGTCGTTCGGGATATCCAGCCCCTCGTTGCCCGATCCGTTGCCGTACGGCCCGATCTT